>SAMEA3387462__coassemble_708_pt1 | contig 33746 bp, 13 predicted proteins | sample SAMEA3387462__metabat2_low_PE_020 | metagenome-assembled genome bin SAMEA3387462 (sample SAMEA3387462) | Felis catus | biome: Faeces | place: United Kingdom | collected 2012
TAAGATTTACAGGTCGAGGAAGTTGTCGAGGCCGACGGTCACGCCTGGGTATGCGCCGGTGGAGACCTTGCGTACGGCCAGCAGCACGCCCGGCATGAAGGAGATGCGGTCGAAGCTGTCGGCACGAATGGTCAGCTGCTCGCCGTCATTACCGAACAGGGCCTCCTCATGGGCGTTAAGACCGCGCAGACGTACGGCGTGCACGTGAATGCCGTCAACCACCTGGCCACGGGAGCCGCCATCGGTTTCGGTGGCATCCGGCACAGGGCCAAGACCTGCGGCCTTGCGGGCTGCGGCGATGCCCTGCGCGGTGTGGAATGCGGTGCCGGACGGAGCATCCACCTTGTTCGGGTGATGCAGTTCGATCACTTCGGCGGATTCGAAGTACGGAGCCGCAACCTTGGCGAAATAGTCGGCGAGCACGGCGGAAATGGCGAAATTCGGCGCAATGAATACGCTCTGGCCTTCGCGAGGCGCGGCAGCGAGCGCGGCACGCACCTGATCGAGCTTCTCTTCGGTCCAACCGGTGGTGCCCACCACCACGTCAACACCTTGCGCCACGAGTGCGAGCACATTGTCAAGAGACACGCTCGGCACGGTGAACTCCACCACCACGTCAGTGTTGCCGGGGGTGATTTGGGTGAGGTCGTCGCCGGCGTCAAGCGCGAGCGCCAATTCGGTGTCGGCCGCGTTGTTCACGGCATCGACCACATGGGAACCCATACGTCCTTTGGCGCCAACTACAGAAACCTTGATCATTGCAGCTCCTTCAAGCATGTCGCACGTACGAGCGTACGAACAGCATTTCAAATCAGTCTCACTCATTCTACTGAGGAATGTTCCATTTACGAATGTAAAGAGACGCTTCGACGCGTCACCGCCCAGCCGATCAAGGCGAACGGAATCGAAGCGAGCACGAAAATCCATGGCAGCATCAGACTTATGTCTGGGCTGAAATGGTCGAGCATGATTCCCGTGGTCATCGAACCGAATGACGCGCCGATGGTTCCCGCGGTGCTCACCCACGCGAGGCCTTCGGTCAGCGATTCCTCCGGCACGGTCTCCTTCATAACGAGATTGCCCGAAGCGAACACCGACGAAACGGTAAGACCCGTAAGGATTTCAAACACTCCCATCATAATCAGATTGCCTTGGCACATGTGAATGATGAAGAAGCCTACCGTTATGATCGCGAGGAACGTGATCATATGGCGCCAGCGGGAGCCCTTCAGCTCGCGCGTGCCGAAAACCAGCGCGCCTATGCACGAGCCGACCGCCAACATCGCAAGCTGCACACCAAGCAGGGAATCAAGATGCAACGCTTTCATAACGGCCGTCATCGACGTATCGAATGCGGTGAAACTCATGTTGAACACGATGAATACCATCAAAAGCGGAATCACGCCCGCATAGGTGAGCACATTGCGTTTCTTGCGATTGTCATTCGACTTCAACTGCGCGACGGTCAGTTTGTCTTGTTGTTTGTCTTGTTGCACGGAATTTGCGCCGCCATTATTTCCAGTATTGCCGTCAACCGCCAATCGCACGTCCGCATCGTCGGAAGATGCCGAAACAACAGTGATTTCACGTACTACCGGCGGTTGCGTGTCACGCAATGCGAAGAACACCGTGCCGCCGATCGCGCACGCAATCGTCGGCACAAACAACTGCGAAACGGGATGCACGGAAGCCGCCAGGAACGCGGCCAGAATCGGTCCGAAAATGAATACGATCTCATCGATGGCGGATTCCAATGCATACGCAGTGTTCAGCAATGAGCCGTTGCCGGTACGGTCAAGCACATACGTCCAACGGGTACGCACAAGCGCGCCGAACGAGAATTGCGTGAGCCCCATCACCACAGCCAAGGCGAACAGCAGTGGAATCGGCACGCGCACCAATGCCGCGAACGCAAAGCCAAGCATGGCGATGATTTGCACGACAAGCACTACCGATCCGACCTTGCGCTGGCCGAATCGGTCGAACAGTCGTGCGTACAGTGGCGTGACCGCCGCCGTGGAAAGCACATATGCCGCGCTCATCACGCCTGCGATCGTCCAATTGTCGTACAGGTGGTTGAGTGCGAGAATAATGCCGAGGCCCATCATCGACATCGGCAGTCGAGCCAAAGCTCCGGAAGCACAGAACGCTTTGGTTCCCGGAATGGAGAACAATACGGAATATGGCGACTTCGGGATTTCGGTTGCGCTGGTGGCAGCCATGATTATCGCTCCTTAACTTTCGTTGCGTCCGGCACGTGTGCCCGCCCACACATGCTGCACGAGGGTAGCGGCGCTCCTCCACAACGCTGCCCATAGTGCGTTACCCTACGGGCAGGCTGGAAAGCGCCGCACGTTCGGCGCACCAGCACTAGTCGTTGTCGGATTGTTCCGGAATTCCGTAGCTCAACTCGGCAAGGATCTCTTCTTCTGTTTTGTCGGCGGCATTGAGCTGTCGATTGCCCTCAACGGGCTCACTCAGATAGTAGAGGCAGGCGTCGATAGCGGGAAGCGGTACACCCTCCATTGCCGACAGCAAGATACGATACATATCCAACTGTGCTAATTTTTTCTGAATTTCCTCTTTTTTGCGAGGTTTTTTTCCAGTTTTCCAATCGACAATAGTATATTGTTTCGACCGATCCACCCCATCGAGACCCCCGAAGAACACCGCGTCGAGCTTGCCGTTGACGATGGTGCCCAATTGCGGCACGTTGACGACGATTTGCCGTTCCGCCCACGCGGGCTTGCGCCGTGCCCATGTCGACGTTGCGAGACGCTGTTGCCAATCGAATATCCCGTTATTGTCTGCCCCATTATCGTCTTGATTGTCTTGCGATTGCGCCGCATTGTTGCGTCGCAGCTCGGCAAGCATCGCCAATCGCGATTCAGCTACGCGAGTACCGCCATTGCCGCTCGCGCCAACGCCAATGCCGGCATCATTCGCATCGGCCATGATGAACCGTTCCGCCCAAGCATGGAACTGCGTGCCCAGTTGCGCGGCCGGAGACGCTACGTTCGGTATCGGACGCACCAGCCCACGCCAGTAAGTGCGGGCGCCACGCTCGTCCATCATGCCTGCGCGCGCCTGCAGCGAGGTGACGTTCTGACGACCTGACGCAAGAATCCTCTCGCCCTTCGCACGCACCGCGCTGTCGAACGCATCCTGCGACGCCTCTCCAAGCATGTCAGGCATGAGATTGCTGTCGGCCACCAGCAATTGCGCGCATCGCAGCAGCGAAGCACCCGTATTTTCGCAACGCCCAGCACCTTCGCCACCGACAGGCTCGCCAACTTGCCCGCTGGCCCGTTCGCCAGCCCGCCCATCAGTCTGCCCGCCAGCATTGTTCATCGCCGAATCCACCTGCAACGCAGACAAACGCAACGTCTGCAGGGTCTCATCGCTCAACTCGCACGGCCATGGCAGGAACTGGTTGCCTTCCGACGGCTCGAGCGGCGCATTCCAAGCGTCGCCGACCACCGCATCTTCAAAATCGCGGGCATGCTCGCCCACAAAAAATCCATCCGGCAACGGCGCATCGATCGAATGCAGACTGGTCATGCCGTTTTCGGAGGAATCGACATCCTCAACTTCCGCAATATCGGCTAGGTTGCTCGGCTCAGCCGCTCTGGAAACGATATTGAGCATGGAATCGCGCACTTCCACTAGGAAATTCGACGGTTTGGACACACGTTTGCGATCGCCCACGGCACGCGGATCACGGCTTTCCGCATTCGTTGCGCTGCAGGTGAGCAGCGCCTCATGACGGGCGCGAGTCAACGCCACATACGCGAGGCGACGCTCGTCGGCATGCAACCGACGGCCATACTCCTCGATTTGCGTCAAATACAGTCCGTCCGGATCAATACCTTCCATGTCATCGACGCTCATATTCCGCAAGGTGCCGAACACTTCGTCGTCAATGATTTCCGCATCCTCCAGCATTTCCAACGCTTCCAACGGATTTCCACCCACAAGCGCGTCATGGGGGAATCGCGGCAGAATATCGGCGTCCACACGCACCGGAACCGGCACCGCAGCAGGATCGGTCAGCCACGTTTTGGCGGTCTCATGATATTCGGGCGGCGTCCACACGCCATCCTGGAAACCGTTGAGATGCTCTTCATCAACGACCACACGCAGATCGCTGCCCTTGTTGGTGGGGAATCCGCCATCGGTCATGCCGACCACGGCCACGGCATCCCATTCAAGGCCCTTCGACTGGTGTACGGTCATCAGCACCACGTCGACAGGCACATCGGGAGCCACCGCGTTCTCCTCGCGTGCGTCGCGCAGCGAATCCGCCCATGAGATGAACGCGCGCAGGCTCGGCGTTCCCTGCGACGCGATCTCCTGCATATACGTGTCGACGAGCTTCAGCAACGCATCGATCGGCGATTTGGCGAGCGCCACCCGGGATGCGGCGAGCGTGGCATCGGCCTGACCGCCGCGCATATGCTCGGCCAGCTGCATGTCGATATCGAGATTCAATGCGACGATGGCCTCACGAACCACTTCCGGCAACGGGTGGCCAAGCATGCGCTGCACCTGACGGATCGCATCCGCGGCGCGAAGCACTTCCTTCGTCCCTTCACGACTCACCCTGCCGTCAATGAGTTCCGCGAGATCGTCACGCAACATGAGGTCCACAAGGAAAACCGCATTCGGCACTTGATCTCGATATTCACGTACGATGGCACGGATTTCAGCATCGGAAGGACCCGACTTGGGAGTTACTCCATAAATTCCCAGATTTTCCGGTTTTTCTTCCTTGTTGGATTGCTCCTGCACGATTCCAGCTGAAACAAGCGCACGATACCGGCACATCGTGTTCACCTGTTCCGCGGTATCGGCGAGCGCCTGCAGATCGTTGGCGCTGATGGAGAATCGCGGCGTGGCCAGCAATCGCATAAGCGCCGCACTGTCGGTATGATCGCTGACGACGCGTAGCAAAGCGAACACGTCCTGCACCGCCGGGCGTTCCAGCAACGCCGACCGCCCCACTACCAGCGTGGTCAGGCCTGCGCGTTCGAGCGCTTCCGCGAATTGCGACATGATTCCTTTGGAACGGAACAGCACCGCCACGTGCGGACGATTGTCTTTCATGCCATTGTCGAGGTCGCGCGAGGAAGGCGTGTGCAGGGCGATCGCATGTTTGGCGAAGCGCACGACCGCGTCGACCTCCTGCCCGAACGTGTCGAACGCAAGCACGCCCACCGTTCCTTCGGGGGCTTCGTCGGTATTGACGAGCGCCGGAACGTCGACTTCGCGCATCAGCGAGCTGCTGAGGCGTCTGGCAGGCAAGCGGAGCGGTTTGGTGAGATTGTTCGCCGCTTCGAGCACCATGCGTGAATTGCGCCGTGTCACGGTCAATGCGAACGGTTTGCTGGTGGCGTTCATGCCGAAATCGTGTTGCAGCATGCGGAATGCGCCGGGGCTCGCCCCTCGCCATGCGTAGATCGATTGGAAGGGGTCGCCGACCGCGTTGACCGCGCTGCGATGCGTGTCGTCCACGTGGAACAGCGCGCTCAGCAGTGCCGCCTGCGTGGTGGACGTGTCTTGGTATTCGTCGAGGAGCACATGCGAATAGCGTTTGCGGTACGTTGCGCCGATGGATGGGAATCGGGAGACCAGTTGGAATGCCGCGATGGTGAAATCGCTGAATTCCGCCATATTGCAGGCGCGTTTTTCGGCATGATAGTCAAGCACAAGATCGAGCAGCAGGTCGCGTTGCTTGGCGACGAATGCGAGTTGCGCGCTGTTGAACACGCACATGTCGTGCCCGAGTTCGCGGTATTTCTCCAGTTTCTTTTCGTAGTCCGCGTCGGAATCCTTTTTCAGTCGTTTCGGCAGCTTTGGCGATTTCGGCTCTTCCGTTGGCACGGTTTCGCCGTCAAGCGCCTTGGCGATCTGTTCGACGAACGCCTCATCCCAGTCGCGCACGCGTTGCACGGCTTCGTCGAAGCTGGTGCAGTCGCCGCCGATCATGGCGCCGGAAATGGCGTTGGACAGGGCGAACACGTTGCCCGCTATGGTGTTGAACGATTTCAGATCGCCGTCGAACGCCATAAGATCATCCATATGCCTGTCAAGCACGGTGTGGATGAGCTGCATGGCACCTGCTTCGCTCAATGGCTGCGTGTTCTGGTCAAAGCCGACAAGCAGTCCATATTGGCGCACGATGGATTGGAAGAAAGCGTCGTACGTGGAGACTTCCGGTTTGAGGAACGTCATGTTCGCTGATTTCAGGCCGCGTTCGCGCTGGTCGCGAGTCACGGCCGCAGACACTCGAGACAATAGTTCCGAGGCCGCTTTGCGCGTGAAGGTCAGTCCGAGGATCTTTTCGGGGCTCACCCCCTGTTCGATCAGCGTGATGATGCGTCTGGTCATCGTGTAGGTTTTGCCGGATCCAGCGCCGGCCACCACCACCACATCCGCATACGAGGGCGCTTGGACGACGGCAGCCTGCTCAGGACTGTCGGTGAACTTCATGGTTCCGCTCATGCCGTTCTCCTTTCGAACACGGTGTTCTGTTCGCCCGCGCAAGCCGGGCAGACCGCAGTGTTCCTGCAGTATTTCACATGTTCCGTCGTCGGTCTTGCGGTGATTTCGTTCGCTCTGCTGGCCGCGGCCGCATAGAAGACCCTCGCGATCATGGTGAGGGACCATACCGCCATCGTGCCGCGTAAGCCAAGGAACTCATTCCAATGCTCGTCGCTCACTTCCAACGGAGGAAGCATGTCATCGAGTCCGTCGTGGAAATCCTTGTCGAGTTTTTTGACGTAATAGCGCGGTATGAATTCGCCGGTATTGAGACTTCCATTGGCGAACAGCGCCTGCTGCATATGCGATTCGGCGGCGGTGTCGCCATACGGCGCAGGGTATGCGTGCTTGGCTACATGGAATAGCGCGCTTTGCGTGATGTTCGGCGCGTTCGCCACCGCCTGCGCCCCGCGCATGCCGCTTTCCTCGGGGAATACGAGTCCCAGCTGATAGCAGACGAGCTGCAGATCGTTGAACAGGCCTTCGCCGGTCGGACTGACACCGGTTTTGTAGTCGATCAGACGCACCTGCTGCGTGCCATCCGCCATTTCACGCCGTTCCAAACGGTCGATCCTGCCGGTCAAACGCACGGTGAGATACTCGCTCATGCCGGTTTCCGGCCATCCTCCGACCAACGCTCCCATAATGGCGATCAATTCGTTCCGTGAAATCGCGTGAACGCCGTCCATCGCATTGTAGGCGTCGAGAATATCGTCGAAATCGAATTTTGCGGTAAATTTCAGCTCAGGTTCGGCTTTCGTAAGTTTTCCAACGCTGAATGCATCATTATTTTTAATCGGATAATCACCATGATTCGATTGCACGAAATACGTGGCGATGTTACGCAACGCCTCCTGCGCCTGCTCATCTTTCTTCAACGCCTGATACCGTTGCGCGGGATCGGCAATGGCGTTGAAATCGCCGCATAGACGCTTGTATTCGGCATACATCCATTCGGTGATCGCATTGATATTGTCCACGTCGCTGATGGCGGTATGGTGTTCCGGCATATCAAGTCCGGCTTCGGTGGCCTGTTGCGCCACCTTGTGGATCAGCGAGCCGAAACTCGTGGCGACGCTGCCCATGCGCGGGCCGGAGAAGCGGTTTTCCAACATCCAGCACACCGGGCACGCCCACAGATTGTCCACCGCAGACGGAGACAAAGTCACCACGTCGGATCGCCGCGATTTACCGTTTCGGCCCGACGTCGAGCTTTCCGACGTGTCGCTCATGCCCGTCCGCATGACGGCCGCGATCTTCCGCATGGTGGCCTCGACCGTCTCCCCCATAAACGGCCAACGGTCAGGGTCGGCCGCCGTAACACCATGCGAAGCCAGCAATGCCAACGCTTCCGCGGCATCACGCGCCTTCGGGCTGTCCTCAGGTTCCGACGCAAGCACGCTTCGGGCGGCCGCGACCAGACCACGGGGATCGGTTTCCAGCCCCGCGTAATCGCCTTGGCCGCCGACCGACGCATATTCTCGCCGTTCCATATCGGCGTCGCGATCGCGGTCGAAGCACTCCGGCATATATCCGTATAGAAAATCCGAAGGCACATTGTCGTCATTCAGCACGGCGCTCACCACCACACGCTCGCTGGCACGGGTCAACGCCACCAACAGGCTCTTCTGCTCGGAGGCGAGCACCGACGCCAGTTGCGCGTCCTGCCTGCCCGCCGGAGTGACGATCGTGTCGGACAATACGCCGTGCAGCATCACATCGGCCAGTTCCTCACCGCCGAACAACGTGTTGCGTGGTGTGAGATTCGGCCACTGCCCCTGCTGCAAAGCCGGCAGAAAAACCAGATTCCAGCGCTTTCCCGCCGCTCCTGCGGGAGTCGTCAGGGTCACCGCCTGATCAATGGGCGCGGTATGCGCCAGCGAATCCGCCTCAATGGTCAGCAAACGCACCTGTTCGATGAACGCCTCGATGGTGTGTACCGCGAATTCCCCGCTTGACTCGCCGCCTGAAGCATAGTTGAACAAACGCATCGCCGCGTCAAGCCGATCATTCGCGGCACGGCCGGCAGCCGAATGCTCCAGCGCCACACGCTGCCAGACTTCCGCCTTGCCGCAGGCCCTCCATGCGCAATCCAACACATATTGCGGTTCACGCGAAACCAGTTTGGCTTCCGACTCGCATGTTTTGTCAAGAACCTTCCACAATGATGCGAACGCCTTGATCTGCGGATCCGTGCCCAGCACGGAGGCGATCGCATCGACCACGCGATCGGTATTGCTCTCCATAAGAAGCACGTACAGCGCTTCCATACTCAGCGCGAAATCGCCTTCATGCTCGTCTTCATGCTCACTATCATGCTCGCCATCGGCGCGAATCGCATGATAGTCCGTCATATAATCGCGCCAGTCTTCCATCAAACGAGGGAGCAACGCCTGTTGTTCGACGGCAGCGTCCGCTGCATCCTCATCATCTTCGAAATCATCTTCAAAGTAATCTTCGAAATCATCTTTGTCGTATTCTTCGGCAGCATCCTCATCATGGTTCGCAGCCTTGCTTTCCACAATCGAAGCGAGCGAAACCAACGCGTTCATCGCGGATTCGATGGATGCGAGACGGGCCGGACGCCCCTCATGCCGTTGATCACCACCGACCGTAATCAGCGGAGATCCCATAATCAGCGCCACGCGCGAACGAATATAGGATCCGGCGGTCTGCAGGTCCATGGTCGAAGCCGCGATCGTCTGGTTTTTCAATTCGGCCAACTCGATCAACGCGAACAGACCCTGCACGAACGGCTCATCCTTCAACGGCCGGGTCACGCTGGAATAGCGCACGGGAACGCCGTCAGCGCGCAACCGCTCGCCGAATGCGCGCACGGTGGCATTGTCGTGCGCGATCACGGCCATGTCGTTCCATACACGGGAACGTTGCAAATGCTCAGTTTTGATCTTCCACACCACGTCGTCGAGCTCTTCGGAAGAGGAACGGTACAAGGCCGTTTCCACACTGCCGTCGGCCGGCGTGACACGAGCGCCCGTATCGTCGGCCGGCAACGTTTCGATGGGCATCGCGCCTGGCATATCGCTCATTTTGCCGGGACGATCGGGCAGAGGCACGTCCGTCGACTCCGTGCTTGCGATCGACAGGCTCACTCGCGTCGCGACAAGCGTGCGATAGTCGCCATGCACGCCTTGCTGGTTCGACACGGTTTGCGCGGTATCGCCTTCGTGCGCCGTTTGCAGACCTTCGATGCGTTCAAGCCTCGCTCCCATGCGCGTCTGCGCCTGGTTGAACAGATATTCCGGATATGATCCTCGGAACGTCTGCACGGCTTCGTCGGGATTGCCAACCAACAGCAGGCGCACCCCGCGTTCATGCAGGGCTTCAAGCAGTGCGAAACCAGCCAACGTCGTATCTTGAAAATCGTCAACGATCAGCATGTTCGCAATATCGGCTTCCTGTATGCCAGACACGGCTTCGGTGGCGTCGATCATCAGCTGCGACGCGTCGAGACGATATTCGCCAGGATAAGACGAACGGATCGCCTCATTGTATTCCTCACGCAAGGCGAAGGCGAGACGCCATTGAGTGCGCAGGCGTTCGCGACGTTCGTCAAGCATGCCGTCCCTGCTGGCCGCACGGGCGATCAGCATGTCTTCGAACTGCGGTTTCGCGCCAATCTCGTTCATGCGTGCGAGCATGTCGCGCAATTGGTTGGCGAATGCGTCGGTGGAATCGTCGGCCACCAGTCCTGACCATTCGGAAACCGCGAAATAGGTGCGCAGCAGATCGCAGGTGGCGCAATCGTCGCCATGTTGCCTATGCTCCACATGCGAAGCCAGTACCTTGCGGATGATCACATCCTGTTCCGCACCGTTCAACAGTTTCGGCAACGGTTCGCCTTGACTTGATCTCACGGCCGTCAGCAGACGGAATGCGACGGCAGGCAACGTAGTGACCGGTCGCGCCTGCGACACGGCCGACAATTCGCGGATCGCCCGATCGCCCAACGCATCGGCGATCTGCCTGCCAGACACCGTCATCACGGCATTCCCGTCACCATACCGCCTCATTGCGGCAACCAGCATGCCCAGCGCAAACTCGGTTTTTCCACTGCTCGGCGCGCCCGCAACCAACGTGACGCGGCCAAGGTCTTCCAAATTCATCATGCCTCCCAACACTACTAGTCTCGTCCTCCTTTACCTGACAAATCCGGAACCTGCAAAGTTGTCTCGAAGCCAACCTTTATCCAACACAATCTGCGGTGCAACCACTCCTTCGTGGCATCTGCAGCAACGCCGACAACACATCAATGGTCATTTCCATTTGAGCCAGATGCCCGTCATCCAGCAACTGAATGTATGTACCCTCATCGTCGCCACGAAGGCCGTCTCTTAAGGTTCGCACGTTCTTTCTATCACTACGACTTCTATTATTCAGCCACAACATGTCTCAGATGCCCGTCTTTGTATATGGACATTTTGACCCCTTGCTGATAGGTTTCTGGGTTGGTCTTCAGTTAGGATAGGATCCAGAGAGAGCGGCCGAAAAGCATACGCACCACGAGGAAAGAGAGCATATGGAAGCCATGAACGGCATTCCCCCTCAAATCCCTGGGTATACATTCGCCCAAAAGTTGGGTTCAGGTTCCGAAGCGAACGTGTATTTGTACCAGCAGCTTTCCCCCAGCCGACAAGTGGCCATCAAGGTCAGCAAGGGAACGCTCGATCCACGCGCGGCGGCGCGGTTCCGTTCCGAAGCGAACTTCATGGGCAGGATCTCCTCGCATCCCTACATTCTTTCGGTGTACGAAAGCGGCGTCACCACCACGGGCAACGGCTACACCGTGTTCGAATACGCTCCGGGAGGCAATTACAAGACCTTCCTGGAATCCAACAGGCTCAACGCAGACCAGATGCTCACCGTCGGCATCAATCTGGCGAGCGCCCTTTCCACGGCGCACCGCGAAGGCATCATCCACCGCGACATCAAGCCCAGCAATATTCTCATCAACACGCATGGCATGCCCATGCTTTCCGATTTCGGCATCGCGGGAACGATCTACGGGCGCCCTGGCATCGGCTACACCATCGCGTGGGCTCCGCCGGAAGTGCTCGCAAAGAACGGCGGAGGCAACGAATCCTCCGATATTTATTCGCTGGGAGCAACGCTGTTCGCCATGCTGACGGGCCAGTCGCCATATGAATACGGCTATTCCGCGGCCCTCGGCTCGACCAGGGGCAAAGAACGCGGTGCTCTGCTGAGAAACATCATTCTCACCGATCCGCTCCCTAAGCTCAATAGGCCGGATATTCCCCCGCAAGTGGAGCGGATCTTGCGCAAGGCGTTGAATAAAACGCCGGAGGACCGGTATTATTCCGCATATGATTTCGCGCGTGACATGCAGCGTGCGCAGCAGGAATTGTATGGCCATGCCACGCCGACCACGGTCGAAGGCGAACCGCCGTTCCCGCAAAATCTGTACGCACAGTCCCAGGCGAACATTCAGGTTTCACCGACCGTCCCAAAGCAGCGCAGCACTTGGGCCAAGCCTCTTGCGATCGTCGTTTCGGCGGTTGCCGCGATCACGGCCGTCGCGTTGGTGTTCGCGTATGTGATCTTGCCGAATATGGATTCGGCTTCCGACAATAGCAGCGTGCAGATCGAGAATCCGGGAACGCACGATCAGGACAACGATTCGCCTGATTCGGCCATCACCACAAGTAGCGTGCCCAGTGTCGAGAATCTGGCCGGCTCATATTCCGCCGATGGCAGCAGCGTGCAGTTCACATGGGTGAACCCCGACCCTCAGGACGGCGATTCGTACGCATGGTCGCTGGTAGGCGATGCAGGAGTAGACCCGAACGCCCAAGGAACCACCACCACCGACACGCACATCAGCATCAAACCCGCCGACGGCTCGCAGACCTGCATTCAGGTGAGCCTCATCCGAGCCGACCGTCAGATGTCGCAGAATCCGGCGATCGCGTGCGCGGCCAAACCATAAGCATCACAGCACTTCCCAACAGGGTCGGTCGACGGCATTATTCCATCGCAGGCGATGTCCGGAACGAACACAACGACCATCGGAACACTCAAGGAAGAACCGAAAATGGACAAACGCAAGAACGCAGCCGATCAGCCGGCACAATCGCACGAACGTCAATTGCGCTTCGGATCGATGATGCGCAAACTGCTGTTGCCGTCGGGAAGCAGACGGTGGATCACGCCGATCGTCATGCTGCTTCTGCTGCTGGGTATCATCGCAGGCGCGTTCATCGTCAGTTCGGTGACGCAACGGCATGTGCAACTTGACGACGGCACCGTGTGGATCACGTCGCTGAAGGACCGCAAAGCCGCACGATTCAATGCGAAAAACAAGGATGTGGACGCTGGAGTCTCGTCCGCAGCTTCCCGTTTCGACGTGGCCCAACATGATGGCAGCACCGTGATCTCCGAAGGCACCAAAGCCAGCAATATCGCGGCTTCCACCATTAGCGAAACCGGCAACACCGCCATCAAAACGGATATCGAAACCATTATCGGAGGTAATACCGCAGCGTTCATCAACGTCAAAACCGGCAATGTGTGGGTGGGATCCGCTGCCGATGTGAAATCCGTCAATCCAATCACCGACAAGCCGAACATGAAACTGGGATCCGGTGGAAAAATCGCGGTGACGCACAACGGAACCGTATACGGATACCGAACTTCCGATGGCGCGGTGCTGAGCATCAAAGGGCCGCAAGACACGCGCGAGCAAGTTGGCACGATAGGAGGCGCACCGCATGCCGAATCGTTCACCGTCATCGGCGAAACCCCGGTCGTGGCGGCAAAAGGCACCGTGTATTGGCCGCAGGGAAGCGCAGCCATCAATCTGCAGGGCAGCATGACCTTGCAGGCCCCTTCCACGGACGGCAAGCAAAACGGATGGGTGGCCGTGGCGACGCCGCGCGGGCTCGCAACGGTGGATCTCAACACCAAAAAGACCGCGGAAACAACGAATTCCGGCAAGGGCGAGCCCGCCCAGCCGGTATCCACAGGCGGATGCGTATTCGCCGCATGGGCGCAGAAAGCCAACAATTACGCCAAAGTATGCTCCGTCGACAGTTCGGACATGACATTCGACACCCTGACCAACATCAACGCCACTTCGGAACTGATATTCCGCACCAACCATCGTCTGGTCATACTCAACGACGTGGTCAACGGCAACGTTTGGAATCCGCAGGAATCCACCAAGGTCATCAAAATCCAATGGAACAAGGTGGAAACCAAACAGTCGAAGCAACAGGAACAGAACAACGACAGCGCCAACAACCAGCATAATTTCAGCAAGACCTGCTCGTCGCAATCCGGCCAGATCAAAGCCGAAGATGATTCGTTCGGCGCGAGAACAGGATCGCAGCAGATCCTCGACGTGCTCCGCAACGACGAACAGACCGACTGCTCCGTACTGCGCATCACCTCGGTAAGTGCCCCCGACGGCGCCAACATCAGCGTTTCCCCCGTATACGACGGACGATATCTGCAGCTCGACGCTTCCGCGGCATCCGAAGGATCCGTATCGTTCAGCTATGAAATCTCCGACGGACGCGGGCAAACCTCCAACGCCAACGTAAGCCTCACACTGGTAGGCGGGGACGACAACGCGCCCCAGCAAACCGATACGCCAGCGGAAATCGACGTGGAACAAGGAGCGACCTACACCACCAACGCGCTGGGCAGCTTCTCCGATCCCGACGGCGACCCGCTCACCCTCGTATCCGCAACCCCGCAGAACACCGACCAGGTGACCGTTTCCACGCGAGCCGACGGGCAGCTCGTGTTCAACGCGGGATCCATGTCTTCCGGACGCGCCGGCATCGAAGTGACCGTTTCCGACGGCCAGCAGACCGGCACCGGCATGGTGTATTTCTCAGTGAAACCGGCCAACACGCTGGCCGCGGTGATCGATCCGGCCGTCAAGCAGACCACGCCAGACACCCGCACCACCATCGCGCTCAAACAATACGTGCATGGCACCTCGGCCGAACCCGCGCAGCTGACCGCCGTGGAAACCCCATCCGGCGCATCCACCACCATGAACGCCACCGATATGTCGTTCACCTTCAGCGCATCCAACCCCGGCACCTACTACGTGCCCTACACCATCACACAAGGATCCATCCCCTCGACCGGCCTGGCCCGCATCGAAGTGCAGGCGGTGACCGGAGACTCCGCCAAGCCCATCGCAGCCAACGACGTGGCACTGCTCGGCGCCGACAACATCGCAATCGTGGAACCACTGTCTAACGACGTCGACCCGATGGGTGGTGTGCTATCCGTGACCAGCGTGACCGCCGATGCGGCGAGCGGCATCAAAACCGGCGTCGTAAGCAACAAGCGCGTCTACATCACCGTACGGCAGGTACCGACCGAGCCCGTGCAGATCAAATACAGCGTCGCCAACGCGGCAGGCACGTCAACCGGCGTGATCGTGCTGCAGCCACCGGCACTGACCACCTCCAACTCCGTGCCGAAAGCCGACGACATCACCACGCAGGTACGCACTGACGGCATCGTCTCCATCGACGTGCTCGACCACGTGACCTACTCCGACGGCACCACGGTAAGCCTGCAAAACGACCTGCAATACGACAAAAACACGTTCAAAGGACTCGTATTCGTATCAGGCAACACCGTACGATACCAAGCATCCGACCAAACCGGATCCTTCCCCGTAACGTACACCGTCAAAGACAATCTCGGCAACGCGGCATCCGCCACAATCACCATCAACGTGCATCAAAAAGACGCTTCCAACAAGGCTGCGCCAACACCATCCGACGTCGAGGCGCAAGTCGCGGCCGGCCAAAAAGTCCAGATCCCGATCACCTTGACCGGCATCGACGCCGACGGCGACGACGTGCAGCTGCTCGGTCTCGGCAACAAGGCGCCGACACTCGGACGCATCAGCGAAGTCGGCGCCACCTACCTGGTATACGAAGCCTATGCCGACTCCACAGGAACGGACACCTTCTCATACGCCGTCGAAGACTGGACCGGCCAACGATCCCAAGCGCAAATCCGCGTAGGCGTATTCACATCCGGCACCGACTCGGGCGTATACGCGCGCGACGACGAAATCACATTGCGCCCCAACACCGCAGCAACCGTGCCCGTGGCGCAAAACGACATCTCCGGAGACAACACCGACCTGGCCGTCAGCGAAAACGTCGAATCGCAAGACATCAGCAATGTGACCGTGGCGGACAATGCGCTCGCCTTCACCACTCCTCAGCAGGCGGGCACCTATTACGTGGTGTATACGGTCAAAGACAAGGCAGGATTGTCCGACACCGCGACATTGACGGTGAACGTGGACGACAACGCCACCATCGAACCGCCGACAGCATACGACTACCGTGTGCCATCTTCCGCGACGATCGATAAGAAATCCATCGACGTGGACGTTTCGCAATGGATCGCGAATCCTTCCGGCAGCGCCGACGAACTGCAGGTGGCCGTGGATGATTCCGCCACCGACCATGCGCATATCAAGGGCGGTGACAAGTCCACGACCATTAGCGTGGAATTGACGGATGAGGCGCGAGCCGTGCCGTACACCGTGACCAACACGACATACAACATCACGTCCACTGCGTTCATCCAAGTGCCCGCGTACGGCGTGTTCCCGCCGACCCTTCGACCGAAGGCGCCGGCATTGAAGGTGAACGCACGCGAGACGATCACCATCAATATCGCCGATTACGTGCGTGTGGGCGCAGGCAAGACCGCGTATGTGGACGGCGCCGATTCGGTGAGCGCCACGAAGGCCGCGGACGGCGACCTGTATGTGAACGACCAGACGTTGAAGTTCACCGCGCCGAAGGATTATTCCGGTCCAGCGTCCATCACCTTCACCGCGGTGGATGGCAAACGCGACAAGAACGATAATGTAAAAATCATCAATTCGGCGGTGTTGACGTTGCCGATCACCGTGATCGGACGTGACATGCCCGCGCCGACGTTCTCCTCGTCCACCATTGACGTGGTCGCAGGAGAAAGCGCCACCACCATCGATCTGACCGCGTTGACCCATTCGGCGTCCGACCTGTATGACGATGAGAAGCAGTACACGTATTCGGGTGGCACCGATTCCGACCAGGTGAGCGCCAAAGTAAGTTCGAACGGCAAGCTGACCGTGTCCGCCGACAAGACCGCTTCGCCGGGAACAACGGTGAGCGTGCCGATTTCGATTCAATATTCGAAGGGCACGGTGAGTGCGGGCGTCACGGTTCGTGTGACGGCCTCCAACAGGCCTTTGGCACGCATCAACGCGAAAACCGTGAAGGTCAAGGCAGGATCCAGTGAGGAAGTGAACCTGCTGTCCGATGCGTATAATCCGTTCCCCGATTCCGCATTGACCGTGACCGGATGCACGTCCGATGGCGCGTCGAAGCTGACCGTGGACTGCCCGTCCAACGGTGTGGTGTCGATCAGCGCCTCGTCCGATATCGGCGCGAGCACCAACAAGGTGATCGTCAACGTGCGCGATGCCACCAATACGAAGGAACGTGAGGTGACGGGCACCATCAACGTTTCGGTGATGGACAAGCCGGATGCGCCGCTGCTCTCCCCCATCGCCGGAGACCCGCAGGATGGCGCGGTGAATCTGAGTTGGACGGCCGGCTCTTCGAACGGCAGTCCGATCAGCGAATACAAGGTGTCGTGGAGCGGCGACGGTTCCGGCGAGAAATCGTGCGGATCCGTGACCTCCTGCCAAATCACCGGCTTGAAGAACGGCAAGACGTACTCGTTCAAGGTGCAGGCCAAGAATGAGGTCGGCTGGTCGAAGGAGTCGAATGGCGTGGAAGGCACGCCTGACAAGCTTCCGGACGCGCCGACCGATGTGAAGGCCGAAGCTAGCAAGAACACCATCACTGTCACATGGAAGGCTTTGGAGGGTAATTTCTCCGCCGTCGACAAGTATCAGGCGACGTTGAGCGGTCCGAATGTGGCGAATCCGGTCCAGGAAGTCACTGGCACCAGCATCACGTTCAAATTCGACGACAATGCGATCACCGACGGCGCATCCTATACCGCCACGGTCAAGGCGCATAACAAAGTGAACTGGAGCCAGCCCTCCACGGCATCCAATGCCGTTTCGCCTTGGGGTACGCCTGACAATCCGACTATTTCCGCCGATCAATCAGGCGACAAGATCGTGGTGAGAGGACGGATCAATGACGCACGTAACTCGAAATACCAGTCGATTACGGTAAGCATCGAGGGCGAAGACAAATCCGTGGAGACAAGCGCCAAGGATTATTCCGTCGAATTCGACATTAAGAACGAGTGGTACTACAGAAAACTTAAGCCGACGATTACCGTGGTTACGGAACGCAGTGGCTCATTGCGCAACGAAGCGTCCGTTTCGACTTTCACAGCAGTCGATCCTCCAACCAATGTGAAGCTGGAACTCAACAACAACACATGTGTGGCGACCTGGTCCAGAAAAGGTGGACGCGTCACAGGTTTCGTTGTAAAGGCCAAGGGTTATTACGATGATGATGTTCATGAGAGCAGAGCCGAATGGCCGCTTTCCGGTGATTGGAGCACCTGCGATACGGTAAGCGTGCAACAGTACTTCATCGACACCTCACATCTCAGCGACCCAGCAATCGCTACCGATAATACCGTCGGCAACAAAAAGCCAGCGGAAATCACACTGCCATCCTCATTGACGTGGGATACACAGAACGCCAACATCATTCATGTCAATGGCGGTAGTTGGGAGGCCCACGGGCGAAGTGTCAAAGGCCAGATCGTCATCACTCCGGCAGGGGAAAGCTCGCATACCTACGATTGGCCAGCTAACGGCACACTGGATGTTTCCGACATCACCAGTCCTTCCGGTACCAGATGCGATTGGGAGGTTCGCGTGATCACCACTGCCGGGGAACCAGAAATCAATGCGACCAAGAAAAGCTCTGATCCCGTGACCGGAGTCCGATACGAGGAGAAAACCCCCGATCCGGAACCGGGACCAACCCCTGATAATGGAGAGACGCAATCCTCGATAGACACCAATGCTTCAGCCATCTCATTACGAACAGGGTTGGCAGGAAAACAGGCGCGAGGCATCTCATTCACCGTCAAATAAGCAAATTCAACATCACAACCAATCATCAATACGATCAATAGAAGCAACCAAGGAGTACCTATGAGCAACGAAAACGACGACGCCACCCAGCTGGGTTCCATTGGGCGCCATATGAGCAAGCCGCAACAGCCCGGCAATCCGCAGGCACGCCCCGCATTCCAAGCTCCAAGCCTGCCGACGCATCCGCAGGAACAGGACGGAGACGAAGAGGGCACGGTACTCAGCACGCATAACGCAACTCCTTCCAGGCCGACGAGGCCTACGGTTCCAATGGCGCAGCCCATGCAGGCGCAACCGATGCAATCCGCTCCAACACAACAGCCGCTACCACAATCGCAATCGGCTCCCGTAATGGCAACGCGCCAATTCCCGCAGACTACGGCACCAAGCGTCAAGCCCGCGCAGCCGGCCATGGCTTCTTCCATGATGTCCGCGCCGCAGGCCGACATCACCGAATTCCATGAACTGTTCGCCCAACTGGTCGGTAACGTCTCCCAAGTCGTGGTCGGCAGGGAACAGCCGATCCGCCAATGCGCCACCGCCATGATCGTCGGTGGCCACATTCTGCTCGAAGACAATCCGGGGACCGGCAAAACGCAGCTGGCCCGCGGCCTCGCCAACTCCATCGACATGTCGTTCAAACGTATCCAGTTCACTCCGGATCTGCTGCCGTCCGACGTGGTCGGCGTAACCTACTACGACCAGAAGAACGGCGAATTCGAATACCGCGAAGGTCCGATTTTCGCATCCATCGTGCTCGCCGACGAAATCAACCGAGCCTCGCCAAAAACGCAGTCCGCACTGCTCGAGGTCATGGAAGAGCAGAAAGTCACCGTCGACGGCGAAACCCATGCGGTACCGCAGCCGTTCATGGTCATCGCCACTCAGAACCCCATCGAACAACTCGGCACCTACAAACTGCCTGAGGCGCAGATGGACCGTTTCCTCATCAAAACAACCATCGGCTATCCGAGCCATGACGTAAGCGTGAACATCCTCAAGCAGGTCAACGTCATCGACCGTGCCTCCACCGTACATGCGGTGCTCACCGGCAACGACGTGCTGCGCATGCGCGCCATCAGCGAAACCGTGCGTCTCGACGACGCGATCATCGAATACATCGTGCGCTTGGTGGAAGCGACGCGCCACAACGAACGCATCCAAGTCGGATCGTCCATGCGAGGCGCGCTCGCACTGACCCGATGCGCCCGCGGGTGGGCCGCGTCCAGCAATCGCGGATACGTGGTGCCCGACGATGTGAAGCAACTGGCCGTCGCCGTGCTCGCACACCGCATCACGCTCACCGCGGAGGCCACATTCGCGGGATCCACCCCCGAACAGATGATCGAACAGATCCTCAATGAAGTGCCTTCACCGACCGTGGGCGCCACCGCCTGAAACGCACGGCTCAGCCAGCCGCGTACGGCACGGCACACGCAAAGCGCACACCCCACACGAAACGTTCGTAAACCCCCGAAAGGTCAAGCATGCGACAATCCAAAACCATGCAGCGCAGGAGAACCATGCAACGATCCCTGCGACGCATCAAGCATCGCATCAAACGACTGGTCACCTCATACGTGTCGCCGCTCGGATGGGCCGTGACCGGACTCGCCATCGCCTCACTCATAGCGTTCACAATCCTCAGCTGGCATGAACTGCTGACCATGGCGATCGTGTTCGCATGCATGATGGTCGCCGCCATCATGCTGTCGCTCGGCAACACGTCGTTCACCGCCACCATAGACGTGTCCAGCAGGCGCGTCACCGTGTCAGACACGGTGAAAGTCGATGTGTGCGTCGACAATCCAGGGCGCACGCCAACCACATCAGCACGCGGCGACCTGCCCATCGGAGACAGCCACGAACGATTCTCCATCCCCATGCTCGCCGCCGGCCAATCACGCCAAACCACCGTGGAATTCACCGCCGTCTCCCGCGCGGTACTGCCGGTCGGCCCCCTGTCCATACGCAAAGGCGACCCATTCGGACTCGTACGACACGAAAAGAAACTTGTCGACCAAATCAACGTGTTCATCCACCCGAAAACCGTTATGCTGAACACACTCAACGCCGGAATTCCGCGAGATCTCGAAGGCCAGCCAAGCGGCGAAATCGTCGACGACGACCTCGATTTCTACGGACTGCGTGAATACGAGCCAGGCGACGACGTACGCAACGTGCACTGGCTCAGCTCCGCAAAAACAGGCGCACTGATGATCCGTAAATACGAGGCGACCCGACGCACCGACACCGCATTGACCATCAGCGTGAACCCCGACGACTATGTGAGCTCCGACGAATTCGAACTGGCGGTATCCGTCCATGCCTCCATCGGCGTGCAATGCCTGCTCCAAAACCGACCGGTGACCTCACACGCGGGAACCGAACGCATCATGCCACGCAACTCCACGGAATTCCTTGACGGCTGCAGCGCCATCTCCCCCGATATCAGCGACAATCCGAATCTGGCGCAAACCACCCTCGCCCACGCCCCCGACTCATCGTTCTACTACATCACCGTCGGCAGGCTCAAAAACATCGACGAAATCAAACACATGGCGCTCGCACTCCCCCGATCCGCAACCTGCGTGGTACTGCAAACCGCCATCGGACAGCCACGCGCCATCAAACGATACGCCGATTTCACCCTGGCGACCGTAGGAAACCTAGACGATCTCCCAATGATCATGGGGGTACTGGAATGAGCACCACAGGACTTTCCACCCACAACACCAACACCGGCGACACCGGCCGCACCACCGGATTCGGCAACACCTTCACCGGAACCGGCACCGGCTCATGGGCCGACTCCACACACTCCGTCATCTGGATGTCACGAGACGGCAAATCACAGGCACTCCCCTACCTACGCCGGACACGCGCCTCGCAATACGCAAGCCTGCTCGTCGCAGCCCTACTCACCCTCGCCGCCGCCAGCAACCTCATCGACGTCTACGGATCGGCCACATCCTGGGCGCTCGCCGCCATTCCAGCCACCATCATCGGATCTCTCGTGGCGCTCGCAGGCACGGTTCCGGCACTTCGTCTCTGGTGGCAGATGCTGTTCATGGCCGTCGCCCAGCTGGTTGTCGGCCCTGTACTGTTCCTCAACGACACCACCATCGCCCATATTGTTCCGACCTTGCGCACGCTTACACAAGGCTGGATGAACATGCTCGGATCGTTCAAATTCATTCTGTCGGTCGAACCTCCTACCGGTACCGCCGATGGCTGTTTGCTGGCCGTATGGACCATCTGCCTGTGGTTCGCGCTACTGACCGGCATTTTCGCAGTGACTGAAGATGGCCGATTCACCATGATCGCCATTATTCCCGTTACCGCCAATCTTGCGATTTGCGCGCTGCTCGGCTCATCTTCCGGCTATTACCGCATGTTCGTGGGCACCATAATGGCGCTCATGTTGGTGATTTGGATCAGCGCACGTTGGAAATTACTGGAATTGGGACGTTGGCTCAGTTCCGTCGTGATCGTGGTGCTTTCCGTCGCATTGGCGATTGGAGGATGCCTCGTCGTCGATCAGGACCGCACCATTCTGCGCGACCATTATGATCCGCCGCTTAGCCCGTACAATTACACCAGTCCGTTAAGCGGCATGCGCTCGTACATTACAAACAGTAAGGACGATGTGCTCCTCACCGTCGAAAACCTGCCCGCTGGATCAAGTGTGCGACTAGCGGTCATGGACCGTTTCGACGGCAACGTATGGAATCTGTCCGACTCCACCATGTCGTCGGACTCCTCCAATTACCGACGTGTCGGCACCTCCATCACCAACAATGCCGAAGGCAAGAAATTCACCGCCACATTCACCGTGGACAAAGGACTCAGCGACTACTGGCTGCCCATGGCCGGAGCCGCATCCAGCGTGACATTCGACAACAGCGAAAACTCCGACTCGTTCTACTACAACAGCGACACCATGTCGGCCATCTACCCCTCACGCACCTCCGAAGGTCTCACCTACACGGAAACCGGCATCATGCCAACGATTCCCACCGACAAACAGATCGCCAAAACAGACGCGGCCGCCATCAGCCAGCCAAAAGCCGAAGATGTGCCCGACTGCGTAGACAAACTCGCCACAGCCATCGCCGGAGGCCAATCCAAAGGCGGCGAAGCGGCCCAGGCCTTAGCCGAAAAGCTCAAAGAATCCGGTTGGTTCTCACACGGATTAAGCGGCGACTACCCGTCAACCGCAGGCCACGGCAACTACCGCATCGACCAACTGCTCGCCGGAACGGCCATGGTCGGAGACAGTGAACAATACGCCTCCGCCATGGCATTGATGGCACGCAGCCTAGGTCTTCCCAGCCGTGTGGTACTCGGATTCCTGCCAAAAGACGACGAAGGTGAAATCAGCGAAAGCCGCACCGAAGAACAAGGAACAACCACCATCACGAAATTCACCGGCAACGACGTGACCGCATGGGTGGAAATCAAACTGGACGGCTACGGTTGGGTGGCATTCTATCCAACGCCAAAGGAAACCAAAGTCCCCGACGAAAACCAGAACCTCACCCCACCGAATCCGCAAACCCTGGTACGCCAGCCCCCGGTACCACTCACCGACCCGCTACGCGACGACACCCAGGCCAAAGGCAAGTCCTCAATCGGCGGAAGCATGGCCGACGAAACCTCAGCCAACCTGTTCTGGCAGCATTTCGGCAGAATCGCAAGAAAAGTAGCCATCTACGGAAGCCCTCTATGGACGCTGCTCATCATATGCGGTCTCCTGCTCGCCATCAAAGCGATCGCACTGGCACGATCAAGAAAACACGGCAGCACGCAGCAGCGTGTGGCAGCCGGCTGGCAATCGGTCGCCGCGCTCGCACGGCAAAGCGGACTCGACATTCGAGGCACACGCAGCGAACAGGCGGTTTCGATCGCGAATCAGATGGATATTTCCCGCGAGACCTTGCTCGCTTTGGGCGCGCAAGCCGATTACGCGGCCTTCTCCGGTAATTTCGTCAACGAAGAGCATGTGCAGCAGTATTGGCGCGATGTTGTACAGGAACGCAAGTACATGCTCAAGTCATTGCCGACGTTACGCCGATGGCGTGCCAAACTTTCGCTTGCCGACGTTTTCCACTTCCGCAGCAACCGCAGCGGGCGGAACAACGGCAGCGATCGGAAGCACAATCGTAAGAAAGGACGGGACTCATGATCTTCCGTAGCATCGAGGCCGGCCTGAATAGCAATGTCGGGTACAAAAGAAAAAACAACCAAGACAACGCTCTCGCCAGCCGTGGCGTATATGTCGTATGCGATGGCATGGGCGGCGGCAAAGGCGGCGAGCGGGCCAGCGCACAGGTGGCGGCATGTTTCTCGCAGCTTGCCGAACAGCCGTCGCGCAACCGTACGTCCATCGAACATGCGTTGAGCCAATCGCAGCAACAGGTGCTCGAACTTGGCCAGGAGCTTGGCGGCATCGCCGGAACCACCATCACCGGCGTGGTGCTGCCGACTCGCGTTGAAGATAGCGTGCATGAACAAGCCATCGATGAGTACTGCTACGTCATCAATGTCGGAGATTCACGCACCTACCATATGCGCGCCGATGCGGAAGGCCATTGGATGGCGGAGTCGCTGACCCGGATCACACGTGACCATTCCGAACGGCAGAACGCCATCGACACCGGCGAAATGCTACCGGACGAGGCGAACCGATGCATACCGCGCAATGTCATCACCCAATGCGTCGGCGCTCCTGACGGCATTCAGCCGGACTGGTATGCGGCGCGCTCCACGGGACGTTTCATCATCTGCTCGGATGGCCTGCACGCGCAGATCGATCGGGAACTGCTCGCCGATGTGGCAGCCTCATATGGCGATCCGCAAGTCGCCGCGGATATGCTGGTGCAGTCCGCGCTCGACGCGGGCGGCAACGACAACGTCACCGTGATTGTGCTTGATATATGCGGCAAATCATCGGATTATTCGGCAAATGACGATTGGAACGTCAGCAAAATCGACGATCACGAGGATATCGGCGATTTGCAGGAAAGCACATTGCAAACGTTACGTGCCGTCCAATAATGCGCATGTTCTCGCAATGACAATCGTCAATAATCGGATTTGTCACGTTATATCAGCGTATTCAATACAATATTTACAGAACACGAGATAAGGAGATCATGATGGTCGATTTCGATGCCGCGGTGGCGGCCGTGCAGGATCCGAACGCAGATCCCGTGTTTCTGGCGAAAATCGCTTACGAAAATCCGGAATTCGGCGCGAATGTGGTTGCCAATCCGCGTGCGTACCCAGGCCTGAAGCGTTGGGTCGCCCAGTTCGGCGACGAACGCGCACGTCAGCAGCTGGTCGCGATGGGGTGGCCGGTTCCACAGGACGGAATCATGCAGCAGGAGGCCGAGACGGCTTCTGAACAGGCGCAATACCAGATGCCAAGCGAACAGGCGCAATACCAGATGCCAAGCGAGCAGGTGCAATACCAGCAGCCGCAGCAATCATCGGAAGTGCAATATCAGGCGCAGCACCAGCCGCCGGCAACCCAGCAATGCCAGCCTGAGCCGTTTGCGGCAACACCTGCATCGAATATGGCGAACGATGCTTCGACGGAATACGTCGACCCATATACCAACCCCGCAGACCTGTCTGAAGCGGCTGATTTTTCGCCGATTCAGCCGCAAGAGCCAGTCGCGTCGAACGCTGGTTTCACCGCAGAATTGGCCATGACCACGGAAGATCAGATGCTGATGGCTGAAATCGCAAGCAAAGCTCCGGAGCTGCACCCCTTCCTTGCGCGCAATCCGCATATCTACCCGGATCTGCTCAACTGGCTTGCCAGTCTCAATGATTCCGCCATCAACGCAGCCATCCGTCTGCGACGGTAACCCTTGGTAGAACTTGGCAAAAGCCCGACGAAAGCCGCCAAACAAGGCCTAATAAGGCCTAATAAAAGCCGCTTGCATCGGTAAGCTTTCGTACCATAATATGTTCGTTGCGCCGTCATCCTCATTTATGGATTGACGACGCAACATGTATCGCGGCGCGAAGGAAATCAGCGCTGTTCGAAAGTGAAGAACTGGTCTCCGATACGCACCGTGCAAGGCGCGTCAAGCTTCATCGGCTTGCGTTCGACCTTGATCTCCTCATTGCCTTGAATGATGTACGTGCCGTTGAGCGAACCGTAATCCTCGATCCACAATACGCCATCCTGATCGAAGCTGATCGCCGCATGATTGCGTGAGATGGTGCGCGTCGGATCCTCCAACTTCACGAATTTCGCACCTTCCGGCACTTCAGCGGAAGGCTTGCGCCCCAGCAGCACACCCATATCGACGATCACTTCCTGGCCGGTCTGCTCGTTGTAAAGCACATACTCCAGCTTCGGCTGCTTCATGGTGAACGTCGAAGACAGCACCGTGCCATCCCAGTCGATGTCATCATCGTCATTGACCGGTTCGACGTCGGACGGTTCCAGCGCTGCGGCAGCCTGTTCCACCGGCTGTATGTTCGCCGCATACGATTCCGCGGATTCCTGCACATTTTCCAATGCTTGGAATGCTTGGGATTCCGGTGATTCGTATGTTGGCTGCGATGTTGGCTGCGACTGCGCAGCCTCCGCCATGGCGGGCTCAACGAGAGAAGACATTACTGTGGCATCATCGTCATACCAACCTGGTTCAGGTGGAGGCGGATATGGAAGAAAGCTCATACCTTCATTGTAATTTGCCATGCGATTTTGCGATGAAGATATCCGCTCTGCAATACGTACGGTTCCGCAATAGGCTGACTGTTGTCGTAGGGATCGCAGCAACTGCAGTTCCGCATTAAAAATAGTTCCGCATTAAAAAATGGGGATCAGCTGTTTCCAGCCAATCCCCATTCATGTATTGAGATGATTTCAGACGTTATGCCATTCCATCATCGCTTTTCGGATCACAGGGTGTCGCCCAAATCCATCTGACCGCCATTGTCGTCCAGGAAGTCATCCGGATTGAAGTCGTCGCCGAGCTTCAGATCTCCGAAGTCGATGTTCGAGAAGTCGACTTCGGACAGATCGGCGTCGCCGAAGGCGGCATCGGACTCGTCGCCACCCAAACCGAAGTTCGGGTAGATGGTGTCGCGAATGGCCTTGTCAGGCTCGACCACGGCGTTACGGTAACGGGCAAGGCCGGTACCTGCCGGGATGAGCTTACCGATGATGACGTTCTCCTTGAGGCCCTTGAGGTCATCGACCTTCTGGCTCAGAGCGGCTTCGGTAAGCACGCGGGTGGTCTCCTGGAAGGAAGCCGCGGACAGCCAGGAATCGGTTGCCAGCGAGGCCTTGGTGATGCCCATCAGCTCCGGACGACCGGCAGCAGGCTTGCCACCTTCCTTCACGGCCTTCATATTGGCGGCCTTGAAGCGGGCCTGATCCACCAGTTCACCCGGAAGAAGGTCGGTATCGCCGGAATCGATCACCGTGATACGACGCAGCATCTGGTGCACGATGACCTCGATGTGCTTATCGTGGATATCCACGCCCTGGGAGCGGTACACGGTGTGCACTTCCTCCACAATGTTCACCTGGGCAGCACGCGGGCCGAGGATGCGTAGGATCTTCTTAGGATCAACGGAGCCTTCGATCAGCTGGGTGCCGGCTTCGACATGATCGCCGTCCTTGACCATCATCGGGGCGCGACGGGTCACCGGGTAGGCGATCGGCTCGACGGAATCGTCGTCCGGCTTCAGGATGACCTGACGGCCGCGCTCGGTGTCTTCCACCTTGACCACGCCAGCGAACTCTGCGATCGGGGCCTCACCCTTCGGAGTACGGGCTTCGAAAAGCTCAGTAACACGAGGGAGACCCTGGGTGATATCGGATGCGGAAGCAACGCCACCGGAGTGGAAGGAACGCAGCGTCAGCTGGGTACCAGGCTCGCCGATGGACTGTGCGGCCACGATGCCAACGGCCTCGCCGACATCCACCAGCTTGTTGGTGGCCAGCGACCAGCCATAGCACTTGGCGCACACGCCGCGCTTGGATTCGCAGGTCAGCACGGAACGGGCCTTGACCTCTTCCACGCCGTGGGCAACGAGATCGTTGAGCACGTCCATGGACAGGGCGTCGCCGGCCTTGTACAGCACGGTCTCGCCGTCGGCGGGATCGATCACGTCGGTTGCAAGCAGACGGGAGTACGGACCGCCATCGGCGGCCTTGACCAGATGCAGGTTGCCTTCAGCATCACGCTCGCCGACCTTCATCGTCAGGCCACGCTTGGTGCCGCAATCCTCTTCGCGCACGATTACGTCCTGGGAAACGTCCACCAGACGACGGGTCAGGTAGCCAGACTCTGCGGTACGCAGTGCGGTATCGGCCAGACCCTTACGTGCACCGTGCTGGGAGATGAAGTATTCCAGCACGGACAGGCCGTCACGGTAGTTGGACTTCACCGGTCGAGGAATGATCTCGCCCTTCGGGTTAGCCACGAGGCCTCGCATGCCTGCGATCTGGTTGATCTGCATCATGTTTCCTCGTGCACCGGACTGCACGATGATAGCCAGGTTGTTCTTGGAGTCGAAGTGTTCCTCGACCGCCTCAGAAACCTCGCTGGTGCACTTGGTCCACAGGTCGATGAGTTCCTGACGACGCTCCTCTTCGGTGAGCATACCGATTTCGTAGTTCTCGTTAACCTTGTCGGCTTCGCCTTCGTACTTTTCGATGTACTCGTCCAGTTCCGGCGGCTGGATAACGTCGGAGAACGCGAAGGACACGCCGGACCACGGTGCGCGGGTGAAGCCCAGATCCTTCAGGGCGTCCAGCGTTGCCGCCACCTGTGCGGTGGAGTAACGGGTTGCGATGTCGTCGACGATCTTGCTCAGACGCTTCTTCGGAGCCTGATCGTTCACGAACGGGTAATCCACCGGCAGCGTGCTGTTGAACAGAATACGGCCATAGGAGGTTGCGAAAAGCACGGAACCATCATGGAAGCGCTCTTCCTTCACCACGGCCGGGCTGCCCGGTTCCGGATCGACGACTTCGATTTCGCTCGGCTCCCAGCCCTTCGGCAGCACAAAGTCTTCCGGAAGGCGGATAAGCACCTTGGCCTGCATGTCGATCTCATGCTTGTCGAGGGCCATTTCGGCCTCTTCCAGCGAGGAGAACACGCGGCCCTGGCCCTTGGCACCGTCGATGACGGTGGTCAGGTAGTACAGACCGAGGATCATATCCTGGCTCGGCATGGTCACGGTGTGGCCGTCAGCCGGCTTCAGAATATTGTCGGAAGCCATCATCAGGGAGCGTGCTTCAGCCTGGGCTTCAGCGGACAGCGGCAGGTGGACTGCCATCTGATCGCCATCGAAGTCGGCGTTGAATGCGGCGCAGGCAAGCGGCGGCAGGTGGATGGCCTTGCCTTCCACCAGAATCGGCTCGAATGCCTGAATACCCAGACGGTGCAACGTAGGTGCACGGTTCAGGAGCACCGGATGCTCGGCGATGACCTCTTCGAGCACGCCCCACACTTCGGAGTCGCCGCGGTCCACGAGACGCTTGGCGCTCTTCATGTTCTGGGCATAGTTGAGGTCGACAAGGCGCTTGATGACGAACGGCTTGAACAGCTCGAGGGCCATCGGCTTCGGCAGACCGCACTGGTGCATGCGCAGGGACGGACCGACCACGATCACGGAACGGCCGGAATAATCCACACGCTTACCGAGTAGGTTCTGACGGAAACGACCCTGCTTACCCTTGAGCATGTCGCTCAGGGACTTCAGCGGACGGTTGGAGGCGCCGGTGACCGGGCGGCCACGACGACCGTTGTCGAACAGGGAATCGACGGCTTCCTGCAGCATGCGCTTCTCGTTGTTGAGCATGATTTCAGGAGCGCCGAGCTCGATCAGTCGCTTCAGACGGTTGTTACGGTTGATCACACGACGGTAGAGGTCGTTGAGGTCGGAGGTGGCGAAACGGCCACCGTCGAGCTGCACCATCGGGCGCAGGTCCGGCGGGATGACCGGGATCACGTCGAGCACCATGGCCTCCGGCTTGTTGCCGGTGGTCAGGAACGCGTTGACGACCTTCAGACGCTTCAGGGCGCGGGCCTTGCGCTGGCCGGTACCGGTGTCGATCTCTTCGCGCAGCTGCTTGGAAGCGGCTTCAAGATCGAAGTCCTGCAGGCGCTTCTTAATGGCTTCGGCGCCCATGCAGCCTTCGAAGTAATCGCCGTAGCGGTCTTCCATCTCACGCCACAGGTCGACGTCGCCTTCCATGTCGCCCGGCTTCAGGTTCTTGAAGTGGTCGAACACGGCACTCAGACGCTGGATCTGCTCGTCGAAACGAACGCGGATGGCGGCCATTTCACGCTCGGCGCTGTTGCGCAGCTTGGCGCGTGCGGAGCCCTTGGCTTCGCCTTCGGCCTCAAGTTCAGCCAGATCGGCTTCGACCTTCTTGGCACGCTCTTCGATTTCCGCGTTGCGGCGCTTCTCCAGGTTGGCGATATCGTTGTCGAACTCGTCCTGCAGACCCGGAAGATCCTCATGACGCTGTTCCTCATCGACGCTGGTGACCATGTAGGCGGCGAAGTAGATGACCTTTTCCAGATCCTTCGGAGCGATGTCCAGCAGGTAGCCCAAACGGGACGGAACACCCTTGAAGAACCAGATGTGGGTCACCGGAGCGGCAAGCTCGATATGGCCCATGCGCTCACGACGAACACGGCTCTTGGTGACTTCCACACCGCAGCGTTCGCAGACGATGCCCTTGAAGCGCACGCGCTTGTACTTGCCGCAGGCGCATTCCCAGTCGCGGGTAGGTCCGAAGATCTGCTCGCCGAACAGGCCGTCTTTCTCCGGCTTCAGGGTACGGTAGTTGATGGTTTCAGGCTTCTTGACCTCGCCGTGGCTCCAGTTACGGATGTCGTCGGCGGTGGCCAGGCCAATCCTCAGTTTGTCAAATGCGTTGACGTCCAGCACTCTATTGTCCTGTCTATCGATTCTTAATGCTTAATCACGTTTCATCAGGCTGGTCGCGCCGCGCTGTCAGGCAACGCGACCAGCCTTGGGATCACTGGAATTCAGGTTCTTCCACAACCTGGTCTTCCTTGGCGGCCGCGTCAGGACGTGCGCCAATGTTGAAGCCCAAATCGTCGGAGGAAGTAGACGGATCGTCGTCCTCGTCCTTCATGTCGATGGCCACGCCTTCGGCGTTGAGCACTTCGACGTTCAGGGACAGGGACTGCATTTCCTTAAGCAGCACCTTGAAGGACTCCGGGATGCCTGCCGGCGGCAGGTTCTCGCCCTTCACGATGGCGCCGTAGACGCGCACGCGGCCGTCGACGTCATCGGACTTGGTGGTCATCATTTCGTGCAGCGTGTAGGCGGCACCGTAGGCCTCGAGGGCCCACACTTCCATCTCGCCGAAGCGCTGGCCACCGAACTGAGCCTTGCCGCCCAGCGGCTGCTGGGTGATCATGGAGTACGGGCCGGTGGAGCGGGCGTGGATCTTGTCGTCGACCAGGTGGTGCAGCTTCAGCATGTACATGTAGCCAACGGAGATCGGCTTCGGATACGGTTCGCCGGTACGGCCGTCGAACAGCACAGCCTTGCCGTCGTCGCCGACCAGCTTGTTGCCGTCGCGATCCGGAAGGGTGCAGGACAGCAGGCCCTTGATGGTTTCCGGACGAACGCCGTCGAACACCGGAGTTGCCACCGGAGTGCCCGGCTCGCCCTTTTCGGCGCCCTGCGGAATGTACTTCTTCCAAGCGGCTTCGGCATCCGGATCAAGGGAGATGTCCCAGCCGGCGTGCGCGATCCAGCCCAAGTGCAGTTCCAGCACCTGGCCAAGGTTCATTCGAGAAGGCACGCCCAGCGGGTTCAGCATGATGTCGACCGGAGTACCGTCGGCAAGGAACGGCATATCCTCTTCCGGCAGAATGCGGGAGATAACACCCTTGTTGCCGTGGCGGCCAGACAGCTTGTCGCCCTGGGTGATCTTACGATGCTGCGCGATGTAGACGCGGATCATCTGGTTCACGCCGTTCGGCAGCTCGTCGCCGTCTTCCTCGGCATCCTCGCGAGTGATCTCCTTGACGGCGATCACAGTACCGGTTTCGCCGTGAGGCACGCGCAGCGAGGTGTCACGCACCTCGCGGCTCTTCTCGCCGAAGATGGCGCGGAGCAGACGCTCTTCCGGAGTCAGCTCGGTCTCGCCCTTCGGGGTGACCTTGCCCACCAGAATGTCGCCGGCTTCGACCTCGGCACCGATGCGAATGATGCCACGCTCGTCGAGGTTGGCCACCGCGTCCTCGCCGACGTTCGGCAGATCGCGGGTGATCTCTTCGGCACCCAGCTTGGTTTCGCGGGCGTCGATCTCATATTCCTCGATGTGGATGGAGCTCAGGGTGTCGTCCTGCACGAGACGCTGGGAGATGATCACAGCATCCTCGTAGTTGTAGCCGTTCCACGGCATGAAGGCGATGAGCAGGTTCTTGCCCAGTGCCATTTCGCCCTTCTGGGTGGCCGGACCATCGGCAAGCACGGTACCGGCTTCCACACGTTCGCCGTCGTGGATCAGCGGAACCTGGTTGTAGCAGGTGGTCTGGTTGGAACGCAGGAACTTGGCCAGCTTGTAGGAGCTGGTGGTGCCGTCGTCGTTCATCACACGGATGATGTCGGCGGAAACATACGTCACCACACCCGGCTTCTCAGCCAGAATGACATCGCCGGAATCGACGGCCGCACGCCATTCGGCACCGGTGCCCACCAGCGGGCGCTCGGATTCGATCAGCGGCACTGCCTGACGCTGCATGTTGGTACCCATCAGCGCTCGGTGGCCCTCATCGTGCTCCAGGAACGGAATCAGGGAGGCGCCGACGGAAACCATCTGACGCGGGGAAACGTCCATGTAGTCAACGGAGCTGACGGGCACATCGACTGCTTCCTCTTCGCCGACTCGGGCAAGAGCCTGCTTCTTGACGAAGTTGCCGTTCTCGTCGAGTTCCTGGTTGGCCTGTGCGATCACGTGCTCGGCATCGCGGTCTGCGGTCATGTATTCGACCTCGTCGGTCACATGGCCGTTGATGACCTTACGGTACGGGGTCTCGATGAAGCCGAACGGATTGATGCGGCCGAAGGTTGCCAGAGAACCGATAAGACCGATGTTCGGACCTTCAGGAGATTCGATCGGGCACATACGGCCGAAGTGGGACGGGTGCACGTCTCGCACTTCCATGGACGCGCGGTCACGAGACAGACCGCCAGGGCCCAGAGCGGACAGACGACGCTTGTTGGTGACGCCTGCCAACGGGTTGTTCTGATCCATGAACTGCGACAGCTGGGAAGTTCCGAAGAACTCCTTGATGGTGGCGTTCACCGGACGAATGTTGATCAGGGACTGCGGGGTGATGGCCTCCGGATCCTGGGTGGTCATACGTTCGCGGACCACACGCTCCATACGGCTCAGACCGGTACGCAGCTGGTTCTGGATCAGTTCGCCGACCTGGCGGATACGACGGTTGCCGAAATGATCGATATCGTCGACGTCCACGCGCAGATCCACATCCTGGCCGTCACGCTTGCCCGGGAACTTGGTGTCGCCGGCATGCAGGGTGACCAGGTACTTGATGGTGGAGATGATGTCTTCGCGAGACAGGCTGCGATCGTTGACATCCTTTTCCAGACCAAGCTTGCGGTTGATCTTGTAACGGCCAACGCGGGCCAGATCGTAACGCTTGGTGTTGAAGTAGAAGGAATCCAGCAGGTTGCGGCCAGCTTCCGGCGTCGGGGTGTCGGCCGGGCGGATCTTGCGGTACAGATCGGTCAGAGCCTCGTCCTGGGTCTGCACGGTCTCCTTGGCAAGCGCGTCCATAACCAGCGGGTAATCCCTGAACGCATCGGCGATCTCATCCTTGGTCATGCCGATGGCCATGAGGAACACGATGGCGGACTGCTTGCGCTTGCGGTCCACGCGCACGCCAAGCACGTCACGCTTGTCGATCTCGAACTCAAGCCATGCGCCACGGCTCGGGATGATCTTCGCGCCGAAGACTTCCTTGTCGGAAGTGCGATCCTGGCTGCGGTCGAAGTACACGCCCGGAGAACGCACCAGCTGAGACACGATCACTCGCTC
>SAMEA3387462__coassemble_726_pt1 | contig 29162 bp, 18 predicted proteins | sample SAMEA3387462__metabat2_low_PE_020 | metagenome-assembled genome bin SAMEA3387462 (sample SAMEA3387462) | Felis catus | biome: Faeces | place: United Kingdom | collected 2012
AAGCCCATGATCTCTTCCACACCAGCACGCCCACGCGAAACCGGGAACCATTCCCGACGCATGGGCCACACGACGGACGCCAGACCGGCGTCCTGAAAAACTCCGTAGAAAGGAGGTGATCCAGCCGCACCTTCCGGTACGGCTACCTTGTTACGACTTAGTCCCAATCACGAGTCTCACCTTAGACGGCTCCATCCACAAAGGGTTAGGCCACCGGCTTCGGGTGCTACCCACTTTCATGACTTGACGGGCGGTGTGTACAAGGCCCGGGAACGCATTCACCGCGGCATGCTGATCCGCGATTACTAGCAACTCCGACTTCATGGGGGCGGGTTGCAGCCCCCAATCCGAACTGGGGCCGGCTTTCAGGGATCCGCTCCCCCTCGCGAGGTCGCATCCCGTTGTACCGGCCATTGTAGCATGCGTGAAGCCCTGGACGTAAGGGGCATGATGATCTGACGTCATCCCCACCTTCCTCCGAGTTGACCCCGGCGGTCCCCCGTGAGTTCCCACCACGACGTGCTGGCAACACAGGGCGAGGGTTGCGCTCGTTGCGGGACTTAACCCAACATCTCACGACACGAGCTGACGACGACCATGCACCACCTGTGAACCCGCCCCGAAGGGAGGCCCCATCTCTGGGGCTGTCGGGAACATGTCAAGCCCTGGTAAGGTTCTTCGCGTTGCTTCGAATTAAGCCACATGCTCCGCTGCTTGTGCGGGCCCCCGTCAATTCCTTTGAGTTTTAGCCTTGCGGCCGTACTCCCCAGGCGGGACGCTTAATGCGTTGGCTGCGGCACGGAGGCCGGGGAACGGCCCCCACATCCAGCATCCACCGTTTACGGCGTGGACTACCAGGGTATCTAATCCTGTTCGCTCCCCACGCTTTCGCTCCTCAGCGTCAGTAACGGCCCAGAGACCTGCCTTCGCCATTGGTGTTCTTCCCGATATCTACACATTCCACCGTTACACCGGGAATTCCAGTCTCCCCTACCGCACTCCAGCCCGCCCGTACCCGGCGCAGATCCACCGTTAAGCGATGGACTTTCACACCGGACGCGACGAACCGCCTACGAGCCCTTTACGCCCAATAATTCCGGATAACGCTTGCACCCTACGTATTACCGCGGCTGCTGGCACGTAGTTAGCCGGTGCTTATTCGAAAGGTACACTCACCCGAAGGCTTGCTCCCGATCAAAAGCGGTTTACAACCCGAAGGCCGTCATCCCGCACGCGGCGTCGCTGCATCAGGCTTGCGCCCATTGTGCAATATTCCCCACTGCTGCCTCCCGTAGGAGTCTGGGCCGTATCTCAGTCCCAATGTGGCCGGTCGCCCTCTCAGGCCGGCTACCCGTCGTAGGCTCGGTGGGCCGTTACCCCGCCGACTACCTGATAGGACGCGACCCCATCCCATACCGATGAAATCTTTCCCGACACCCCATGCGAGGAGTCGGAGCATCCGGCATTACCACCCGTTTCCAGGAGCTATTCCGGTGTATGGGGCAGGTCGGTCACGCATTACTCACCCGTTCGCCACTCTCACCACCAAGCAAGCTTGATGGATCCCGTTCGACTTGCATGTGTTAAGCACGCCGCCAGCGTTCATCCTGAGCCAGAATCGAACCCTCCACAAAAAAACCTTTTCAGAAAGACAACATGTGACTCTCAAAAACAAGAAAATTGACGATCGCCTTATAAGGAAAGGCGCATCGCACGAAAACCCCACCGTCCTTCAAGGCCTCCCGGCCACTCGCGAACGAGCGGACGATGAACTGGCAATCATTGACTATAAAGAAGTAGTACAAATACGCTCTTGAGTTCTCAAACCACCACCACTCACCCGCCTCGAGGCACCCCAACCGGGGAACCACTCGCCGAGCGGCAGCAAGAGATAAACCTACAGCACAATCCCATTCCACGCAAATCAGGCATGACGAAACAAGACGCGAACCCTTGCAAACACTGGAAAGCATCGGCGTGTCGAAAACACGGGAAAAACGGACTGCGGACGCCATCGCGTAGCGAAAGACCGTCGGAAAAACCCTGAAACACCTCACCGCAAACCAACATCCGGGCGTGTCGCAACCACACTATCCGTTCACGGCCCATCCCCCAAGCCAACCCATCCGAGAAAACCTCCCAGCTGAAAGCTGAAATAGGAGAAACAGAAGAAAGCAGATAAACGAAACCGCACCGCCGATCGTTGTCCTGAACACATTCAGATCCCAACTGATCGAAAGTGCGGTTTCCCATATGCGCGCGCAAGCGACGGCAGAACAAGGCAGCGCAGCCAAAAATCGATTAATCGGTGCAACCGAAACGGTAGAGGGCCCAACCCTGGCCATACTGCGAATAATCGGCAACCTTCACCAACGTGCCGCCATCCACATACGTATCAATCAATTCCTCATTGTGGAAGGAATCGTACTGGGCGCGATACGGGAATGACTGCAGACTCTGCGCCTGGTCGCCCATCGTAAGGAAATATTCCGGAGCGTCGGTCAGCGGACATACCGTGCCGAGCACCTGCTGCGCATCGCCGGAAGCAAACGCGGTCTCCACTTTGCCGAATGGAGCGGATGGCACATCGGTGCGCGCATTGATGATCGGATACAGCATGTTCGCGTTGAACAGCGTCTCCGCATACATCGAACCGTTCAACGGATCGGAAATGATGGTGGCCTGGGTGCCCGTACGTTTCGTGACCTTGCGCAGCACAGCGATCTTTTGCTCGGTGAGCTGCTCGTTGGGGTCGCTTTGGTTCAGACTGGAATGCGCGATGATCGCGTCGCGAGCCGCGGAACGCGATGGGCATACGATCTGCGCGGAAACCGCAAGTATCGCAATCACAAGGAATACGGCGATTAGGACGATCCAATTGGAAGCGAAAGAAGCGTTCTTCACGGAAGAAACAGCAGACGCAGAAGAAAGGGAAGGAACGGAAGAAGCACTATTCTTCGTGGAAAAGGACGATGCAGAAGGAGCGAAAGAAGCGGATGCGGCGCACGCGGAAACGCATTCGGCAAGAGCGTTGATTCCAATGACAAGCAGCGGCAGCGCGACCAGCGGAAGCATGGTCATAATACGGTTTTCATCGCGATACCACGGAGCGCTGATGATATTCGGCAACGCGCCGACCAGCGTGACCGTGCACACATACACCAGCGCGACCAGCAGGAATGCGGCCGTCAACGCAATCACGTCACGCAGGCGATCGTTGCGACGAAGTCGAGATGATTCGGACAGTGCGGACGCGGCATCAGTGGCGTTGGAGTGCGACGCAGGTGGCGGACAGGAAACGGAAACCGGGGAATCAGCGGCGGAAACCGCAATATCAGAAGTCGAAGCATCAACATCGACATCAGCAGAAGCCACGGGAACCACAGTGGAAGCAGCCGACGAAAACGAATCCGAAGCACGCGCAGCCGCGCGGCGGGAAGCGCAAACGAAAGCGGCCGCAGTTCCCGCAATCAGCAACAGTGCGAACAGAATCGCAGGAAAACCGTCAAGCCCATCCGTGAGACAGAACGAAATCGACTCCCACAAATTCTTGGACGGCTGATGGCTATGGAACCAGGAAGCGGGATTCGCCCAACGGTCCGATTTGAACGACGTCAGCATCAACGCCACAAACGCCACCGCACCGACGCACATGGCAATGAACGCGCCAAGAATCAGCTTCCACGGCAAGCGCAGCACAATGAACGGCACCAGAATCAGAGCATACGTGAATGCGATACGCGGGTGCGCAACGAGGCAAACCACGCCTGCGACAGCAGCGATCGCAAGCCATTTTGCTATATGCTCGCGCGCGGCGATCGCATCGAACAAGCGCAATGTGGCGGCGATGAGGAACGGCAGCAGCGACGTGGCGAAACCGAATGCGATCAGCGGACCGGCATTCAGCAGTCCGTACGGGTGGCACACCGAGCTGACGGCAAGCACGGGCACGAACAGTCCAATCAGATTCTGCAGAACGAAAGTAGCGTCGAAAGTGACGTTATATTGCCGATTCACAGCTGACGATACCTGCTGATTTGAAACATTCGACGATTCAGATACGGACGACGATTCAGGCGTAGACGATGCTTGAGAAATACGTGAAATTGGATTGGAAATTGGATTACCGCGATTCCAACGTTGCAGGAAATACCTGCATAATACCAGCATTCCGGCAGGGAAAATCACGCCCGAAGCAATGATCCACGTGATATTGAATGCCGCGTAGATCGAACATTGCACGCCGAACAGCGCCGCGATCTTAATCACAAGGTAAGCACAGATGTGAAACAACGGCGGATAAAACGAATCATGCGGCCACAAATGCAGAGCCGCCCCCAATCCCTCGTCAAGCAGACGGTGAATGAAATAGTAATGCGCGGGGGCATCGCTGCTGACGATCGGCGTATTCCACACCGTGGAGGGGAACCACGCAATCACCAGGCATAGTGCGGACGCGACGCCGATAATCGACGTAAGCCACGGCAATAACGCGTGACGCGATGCAGGACGCAGCATCGCGTGGCACCGCTGCAGGCCATGTTTCCGCCCGGACGGACCGCCCTTGGCCGAATCATTCCTGGCTGGACCATTCGTAGCCGAACCATCCTTGGCCGAGCCATTCTGCCGAGCCTGAGTCTGCACATAAGCCTGCGCATGAGTTCGCGCACGAGCCTGAGCCGAGCCACAATCGCCCGACACGGAATCGGTATTCGTAATCTGTTCGGAAGTCATCGATTCCATCGTAGCGAGTGCCGCAACCATGCTCAACGCTTATTCTCTGGAATCACTTTTCAGGAATCATTCAGACTTCATGCAGGGGTATAACAGTGTTGCGCAAGAAAACAATCACGTTGGAAGCCCAAGATGATTGCACGGGACGCATCATGCGCTACGGGCCTGCCTTGCTGCGGAGCGCGCGTCCCGGCCAACGCTGACGTCGGCATGCGCCGGCGCGCTATAACAGAGAACTGGAGAAGTACCGCATGTTCGTTCTCAAGAACGCATGGGCGGCGCTTGGTCGCGTCAAATGGCGCACCGCGCTGATCGCCCTACTCGCACTACTGGTGTCTTTCTCGGCTGCCGTGGACTTGGCAGTGATTCGAGCCGACGACACCGCCAATAATGAAACATACCAGTCGCAAAAAGCCACGGCGGTGATTCGGCCGAACGCGCAAACACAAGCCAAGCGCGACGGTGCCGATTCCAGCTATACCGACAAGTATTTGACGTGGGAAAAGTACAGCACGTATGCAACGGCCGCACAGAGCAACAACGTGACCTTCAATTACACGTTGGCAACATCGGTGCCGGTGCGCGAAAGCAAGTCGTTGCAGGCGATCGCCGCGAAAAACGACACCAGCGAAGACAAGACCGGCGGCAACCTGACCCTGCAGGCGTTCTACACGTTGGACGCCGCGAAAATCAACGACTACGGCTACTACAAGGTAGTCAAAGGCAAGCATCTGAGCTATAAGACGCAGAGCGACGGCGTACTCATTTCGCAGGCGCTGGCCGATAAGAACAATCTCAAGGTCGGCGACAAAGTGACGGTCGGCAATCCGTCGAAGGCTTCCGACACATACACGTTCACCGTGCGCGGCATTTACGAATACGACAGCGACGTGCCAGAAGGCAACGGATCCGACGCGAAATACGCAAAGGACAATCGTGAGAACGTGATCTACACGACGTATATCAACTTCGCCAAGAACGGGCTTGACACGACGGAGGCCACGGGATGGGCCATTCCGAATCTGAATATCATCTTCTCGCTGGCGAATCCTTCCACCTACAACACGTTCGTGCGCTTGGTGAAGAAGGCCAAGTTGGACACGAAGACGTACGAGATCACCTCGCCGTCGCTTACCGCTTACAAGAAGTCGATCGAGCCGCTTGATTCCGCCGCTTCGGCAGCGCGCATCATGCTGATTACCGTGACGATTGTCGGTGGCATCGCTTTGCTGGCATTGATTGCATGTGCTGCGATTGGCGGCCGCCGCGATGAGATCGGCATGGCGATGATCACAGGTGTGACCAAGGGCCGTTTGGGATGGCAGTTCATGCTGGAAACGTTCATGATGACGGTTCCGGGTTGGATTGTCGGTTTGGTTGCGGGCGCGCTGTTGGCGAAGCCGATCGGCACCGCATGGGCCGGCGGGCAGGCTGTGTCGATGACGTCCGCTTCGGTGTGGAACGTGATCTGGTACGGCTTGGGCGCATGCCTGGTGCTTGGCATCGTGGCATTCGCGCGCGTGGCCTGCTTCAACCTGAACCAACTGTTTGAGGAACGCTCGGAGGTGAAGGCATGAGCGACAACATGAATGATAAGAACGAGAACCTCGACGAGACCGTGGTCGACGAGACTGCCGAGACCGCATCAAACGAGACCGTCGATGATGTTGCGACTGACGATATTGCAGCTGACGCATCTTCCGCTGATTCCATTGAATCCATCGATTTTGCGGTGGTATACGACGATGACAATGCAGATATCGAAATTGCCGCAACTGACGGCGCGGAAATTTCCGACGATGTAAACGATGGCGATACTGCAGTAGCTGCCGACGGCGATGCTGTGGTATCTGCAGATAATGCAGATACCACTGAAGTTGCAGATGACGCTGCAACTGCTGCTGATACTGCGGATGGTTCGGATGTGGTCGCCAACAATGCGAATCAGGTGAGGGAAACGCTTGCCTTGCGTTCTTCCGACGAACCGACCGTGCTGGAATCACATGAAATGGTGAAAGCCGATTCCGCAACCAGCGTCTCCTCACAGCTCGACCGCGAAATCAAGCATCATCGCAAGAAGGATGCGTTTTTCTTCAAAGCGAATCCGACGTTCGCACTCGATCATGTGACCGTGACCAATCGCAAGACCGGCCGCAATATTCTTGACGACCTGTCGTTGTCGTTCCATGCGGGCGCCACGCATGCGGTGCTCGTGGACGCGGAGGATCGCGAACAGCATCAGGCGTTGCTGGCCACCATGGTCGGCATGGTACGCACGGACCGCGGCAACGTGATGCACAAAAGCACCAACCTGAGCGACGTCGAACCGGTCGAAATGTTGGGACACCGCATCGGATTCATTCCGCAACGTTTTGCTTTCCGCCCCGATCTCGACGCGGAAAGCAATGTGCTGTACGCCATGGATGCGTCGAACCGCAACTTCCTCAAGCCGAAGCCTGTGATCGCCCGCGAACTGCTCAAGCGCGTGGGCTTCGATGAAGTGACGTCCGGACTGGCAGTCGGCGAAGCAAGCGAACTGAACCAGCGTCGCGTGGCCATCGCTCGTGCGCTGAGCTGCGAGGCTGAAGTGATCATCGCCGACGAGCCGACCGCTGGATTGGATGCCGACGATGCGGCCGTGGTGTTGGATCTGTTGAAGAAGTTCAAGCGCGATGCCGATCGCAGGCGCGCCATCATCGTGGTGACCACCAATCCGGAGATCGCCGATGCGATGGAGCACAGCGTGGAACTCGACTAGCCGCCTAGTGCAACGGGCGCACGAACATAGACTCTTTCGTGCGCCCATAGGTAAGCCCTTTGGAATTCTGGTTTTAGCCAAATTCCAAAGGGCTTGCGTGTTCTGGAAACGGTCTGCCCTACTCGACGATACGCATGTGGTACTGCTCGGCGAGCGGCGTGACGTCAAGCACGCCGTATCGTTCGAGCAGCCGCAGCCATTCGCGCCTGTTACTTTCGCCGAAACGGGCCGCCTTGCGCGCATAGGCTTCGGCCGTCAGGAACTTCGGCGGAATCGACTTGCTGTTGTACTTGTCGGCCACCATCACCACTTCCTGTTCAAGATTCATGGGCACATAGTCAGCCGGAGGCAATGGCAATCCTTGCGATTCCACCGCTTCTTTGGTGAGTCCCACACCGGTGTGGTTGCGCGCGAACTGCGCGATAGACTCGTCAACACCCTCATTCAACAAATATTCGTAGCCTTTAAGCCCATGCCGCACGTAATTCGGACCGTCGAATTTCAGCGGTCCACCGTCGGAACCGTCTTGCTTGAGCAGAAAATACGTGCCGATATCATGCAGCAGACCACCGATCACCACCAGATGCTCGTCGATCAGCCTCGGCGGAACGGTCCCACCCGTAAGCCCGTCCGATGATGGAATGGAGGGGATGCGAAGCATACCGAACGATTCGCTTCCATTGCCGTCTTGCGTAAGCCTAAGGCCGAAATCGCCCGCTTTTTCAGGGGCATCGTCCGGTAGTGTGCAGCGGCGGGTGAACAGTGCATTCTGCCTGCGTGCCATGCGACGTGCGATGTCGGCAACGACTACGCAATGTCCGTGAATCAAATCGTATGCGGCTTGCGATTGCGCGATTTTTCGATGCAGTTCGTCAACTTGGGCGAGTGTAGGGATATATCCGGTTGTCATACCGCCTATCTTAGGCGCTATATGACGATTGCCGCATGCTGAATCCGGTCGAAAAAAAAATGTCTGGAAATCCCAGATGAAAATTCCAGTCGGAAATTCCGAAATACGGATTTCAGATTACGGATTTCAGATGGAACGCACACGAAATGCGCCGGTACGGTTGGAAGCAATAATCATCTGATCGTTTTCCAAACGAGTCCAGCCATCTTCGGCACACTGATCGAAACCGGAGCTGGCCACAACCACACCCTTCAGCTGACCTGCAGCCTGATCCGCTTCGGATTCACCGAGCGTACGATAGCGCATCACACGATAGTCATGCGCCTGGTCGCCACGGCCGTACTGGTCGTAGATTTCCACGATGCGCTTGGACGTGACCTCACGACCGGCCGCGCACAGAGCGATGAACTGGTCTTGGCTCTGGATCATGCAGTTGTAGCTGGACTTCGGATAGCTTTTGCGCAGTTCACGCACAGCCTGCGCGACCGCCTCGTCGAGTGCGAAACCAAAACCGATGTACTGCAGGATCACTGCGAAGAAAATGGCGGAATCGGAACGTCCGCCGGTGGACTGCACGATGTTGGGATCGACCGGGAACGCGCGGTTGGTGATGATGTTGCGACCCTGATCGTCGGAAATATCGCCATTGTGGATGAAGCTCAATCCGTTGGCGTAGAACGGCTGCTGGTTTTCGAGAATCAGCGGCAGGTTCGAGCTGGCCAAACGCAGGTGCCACAGGCCTCCACGAGCCGGAGTGTTCGCAAGCTCGTCGAAAATCGGATCATGTCGGGCTGCGATCGTGTTCTTGTAGACGGCGGTGCCGGTTTCCGGGGTGGGAGCGCCACCGTCACGCAGGTACGGCGACTCGCTCGGCACGGTGACCAGCGCGGAGCCCCAGCCATCGTTGTGGATTTCGCTCAGATTCCGGAAATCGCGTACGGCCTGCATGCCGAGCACGCCATTGAGACTGGTGTTGCTTCCGGCTGCCGCGAATCCAAGTAATCTGCACATGGTTGATTACTCTACAGGGCTTGTAATGCAACGCGCGCATATGGCTATCGACATTGCTTATAGCGTGCGAAAAACAGCGTGATTCCAACGATTCTTCGAGATAAGACCATGCAAAACCTACAAAATGCCCTACGAAAACGGGCTGCGCGATGATGGCGGATACAATCACCATCATCGCGCAGCCCGTTTCACGGCTTGTTTCACACGCGCTTTAGCCGCGGAGGACGCTGAGTCGCGAGGAACAGCGGCTGTATCTCAATCAGCGGATTGTAAGGCGCAAGGCCGAACCATTTGACCGGAGATCCCGCAAGACGACGAATCGCATACTTGACTTCCAAAGAAATCGCGCCACGCTGCGACACCTTCGACTCAGGCATAAGCGCCTTGTGAATCAGCACATATCGAATCGGACCGATATTCGGATCAGCATCAAGCTTCGGATAGCGGCTTTCCTGCCTCGGTAGATCCCCAGACTTCGACAAATCGTTCATAATCTGATGAATATAAGCTGGAATCGACTGAGAAACCTTGAAACCAAGCCGAATGCGAACACGGAACATGTAATCCGTGCCGAAATTCTCAACCGAATACTCGCGGGTGAACGGCTCATCGGCGGTCTCGACGGAAACCGCCCACCAAGCGCGGGCACGTTTTGGATGGTCGGCGAAAATCGAGAAGAAGATATCGGTATCGATACGCTTCGTTTCCGGATCCGACGTGAGGTAGATGATATTGTCTGCAAAATATGGAATCGTATCGTCATCATGCAGCCGCTTCAGCACCGGTAGACATTCGGCGGGCTGCATATGACGACGCTGCGCACGTTCCAGCTTCGTGCCTTCGTTCCACGTGTACATAACCAGCAGAATCGCGAAGGTAAGCAGCATCGTGAACCAACCACCATGCAGGAACTTCGCCATGGAAGCGAAGAAGAACATGAATTGGATCGCAAGGAACAGCACGGTGAATACGACCGCTCCGATACGACGCCCCGAATGCCAGATGTAGACGGCAAGCAGAATGGTGGTAGTGATCATGGTGATGGTCAACGCCAGACCATACGCCGCGGAAATATGCTCGGAATCACGGAATAGCGCCAAAACCAACAGCGTGGAAACGCAAAGCACCGCATTGACCACAGGAATGTACAGCTGACCGCGGGTACGGGCCGGGTAACGGACCTGAAGATGCGGCATCCAGTTCAGATGGGTGGCTTCAGACACCATCGTGAACGCGCCGGTGATCAACGCCTGCGATGCGATAACGCCCGCGACCACGGAAAGCACGACGGCCACGTAACGCACGCTGGGCGTCATCATTTCGAAGAACGGGTTCAAACCGTGCGTGCGGATATAAGCCGAATCATCCCAATGATTGAGCATCCATGCGCCTTGGCCGAAATAACAGAGCACAAGCGCGATTTTGATAAACGGCCACGTGAAATAGATGTTGCCACGGCCAACATGACCCATGTCGGAATAAAGCGCTTCGGCACCGGTGGTTGACAGGAACACCGTACCCATGATGGCAAGCCCGGCGGCATTATGGCTGCTGAACAGGAATCTGACACCGTACACGGGGTTGAGCGCCGCGAACACGCTCCAATACTGACTGAGGTTCGCCAAGCCGACAACCGCCAGGAACGAGAACCAGACAAGCACGACCGAACCGAACGCCTTGCCGATACGCTCGGTGCCACGCGACTGCACAGAGAACAGCATCAGAATGATGGCCGCGGTGATCATCAGGGTCAGCTGCTTGTTTTCAGTGAAAAGTTTTTCAAAAGCTGGTAGCGTCTCCAAGCCTTCCACTGCCGAGCTGATGGACACAGCCGGGGTGAGTACGGAATCGGCGAGGAACGCGGCGCCGCCGAGCATGGCAGGAATCGCAAGCCATGCACCGTACTTTCGAACCAACGAGTACAGCGCGAAAATGCCGCCTTCGCCCTTGTTGTCGATACGCATGGCGATCAGCACGTATTTGACGGTGGTGATAAGCGTGATTGACCAGAACACCAACGAAAGCACGCCGAGCACGGCTTCGCGGTCGGCATGCGCAAGTCCGCCCTGCCCGTTGAGGAACGTCTGCATGGTGTACAGCGGCGAGGTGCCGATATCGCCATATACCACGCCCAACGCCACGATCGCCATGGCGGGCGTGATTCTGTTTGGACCGGATTGCAGACGGCTCCACCAACGACCGACGGGACCCTTGCTGGCCACCTGGTCAAGTTTGGCGGCCTCCTGCTGTTTCTCCTCGTGCTGCTTGATCAGCACCTGTCGCTCTTCCTTGGTCAGCACCTTGTGCGAAACCTTCGGCGCCTGCGTGTATGTGGCTGCGTGAAACAGCGGCTCATCCTCGTTTGGCTCGTTAGCCATAACGCTACCTCCAAGTGGCGGGCCTTCCAACCCACTCCCCAAAATAAACGCAAAAAGGCACGTTAGGAGCCTTACGAAGTCTTGTCAAATCTTCACATTGTTTCTTGCGATTCTTGATCTCGCACGAAGTAAACTTCCTGTGGGTTTTTTTCTTATTTTACCTCTTGTCTTTCTCTTACTCTCTCTTATTTTCGGATAAATCGTTTCCGTCCTGTCGATTTTCGGAATTTGTTCAGATTCCGTACACTTCGCGCGTGGTCTTTCGCGTTGCCTGCGCGACTTCCGTCAGCGGTTTATCGAGATAATTCGCCAACGACTGCAGGGTGTAGGGGATCATGTATGGCGCGTTGGTGCGGCCCCGATACGGCATCGGACTTAGGTAGGGGGCATCTGTTTCGACCATGACATGGCTCAATCCGACAATGCGCGCCGACTCGCGAATACCATCGTTGCCCTTATAGCTGGATGTGCCCGAAAGGCTGAGATACCAACCGTTTTCACGTGCGATCTCACCCATTTCGGCATCACCGGAATAGCTGTGGAACACGGTCCGTTCGGGAGCGCCGTCCGCCAGCAGCGTTTCGATGACTTCCTTATGTGAATCGCGATCATGGATCTGCATGGGCAGGTTCAGTTCTTTCGCGAGCGCGATGTGCGCGCGGAAGGCTTCTCGCTGCAGTTCTTTGGCGGCTTCTCCGGTGCGGAAGAGGTCCATGCCCGTCTCGCCGATGGCCACAACCTGGTTGGGGTAGGTGGTGGCGAGGCGGTGCACTTCGGCCATGGCGTCTTCGAAGCTGGTGTCGTGCCATGGCTTGTATTTGAGCGGCAACCCGTCTGGGCCCGGCACCCCGCGGTGGCCGTGGAGCACGGATTCGTTGGGGTGTATGGCGATGGCCGCATGCACGGTTTGGGGGTGTTCGCGTGCCATGTCGATGGCCGTCATGAGGTTCGGCAGTTCGCATCCGCAGTCGATGACGCCTTCGACTCCGACTTGTTGCGCTTGGTTCAGCAGTTCGTCGACGCTGTATACGGGGACTTCCGGCTGTCCTTTTTCTTGCGCTTCGTGGCTCATGGCCCGCGAGAACGGCACGACGGACGCCACATGCGTGTGGTTGTCGATGACGTGCGCGTTCTCGGGAAGTGGTTGCGGTGCTGGCGCCCAGCTGCGGTCACGATGGTGTTTGCTCATGCCTCCAGCCTACGCTCGATGGCAGTCTTGCTTCGGAAGCCGCGTTATTCATCGATGGCAGCGGGATTAACCAACGCACCTCCATATGTTTTGCGACGTAGCGCTGAAACGCTTTCCGCGATTAGTCATGGAGGGTGAGGGTGGTGAAGGACCAGGAGGGGGCGGTGTAGGCGCCGCTGGTTAGGTCGATTGCGGTTTCAACCGGAACGGTTGGCGAAGCCTTGCCGATTTCACCGGCGTACGGGTCGGTTCCGGCGAGCACGGTGGCGGTTGCCGAAGCGCGGGATTCCGCGGAAACACCAAGCTCTTCAAGCACTTGGTTCAGATCAATCTCGGCTTCAGCGTCGAGCGCGTTGACGATACGCACGTAGGTGACGCCTTCAGCATCATTGCGAGCCACGGTGACGGTACGGCGGGGCTCTTCCGGCTTCTCAACACCCTGTGCAACAAGCTCTCCATCGATATACAGCTTCATGCTTTCGCCGCGATCGGCCACTTCGATGCGCACCTGCCACACGGTTCCGGGGAACACTTCGTCCATGGACCATTCGGTGCCGTCAAGATTGTAGGCGGTACCGTCGCGCACCACCTTGATTTCGAAAGCACGACCGAAGGAGGTGATGTTGTGGTTCTTGCCGTTGATGTCGCCGTGGACCAGCTGCAAGCCCCAACGACCCTGATAGTAGGTGATGGTGGCGTTGATGGTGTAGGCGTCAGAGTCAATGTTGAGGCTCGTGTTCATCGGACCATTGCCTGCGTAATGGCAGTCCTCAAGATCGATATGGCGGCCATCAGCGGTGTCAACGCTGAAGTTGGTGATGTCGGCGTGAGCGGCACCTTCCAAGCGCAGGCCAACGGTTGGTGGCAGTTCGCGACGCAGCGTGGTCTTGCCTTCCACCGCGACCGGCCATGCGGTATCGGACGTGGTGGTGGCATACATCTGCTGCACCCAGTAGCTGTACGGCAGGTAGGTACGTTCGTTGTCGAAGTAGATCAGATCAGGATTCCAGCTGTGATGTCCGTTCTTGGCAAACAGCGGCGCATACGAAGACATGACCACGGCATCGCCGTTCAATTCCATGCGACCCATGAACGCCGCTTCGGAAAGACCGTTGATCAGCTGCGTGTTCCACGAACCATACTCGCCCAAGTACACCTTCGGGCCCTCACGATCCGTGGTGTCGTAGTGGTCGAGATTGTGGAACCACCAGCTGGAGGACTGATAGGAATGCTCGTCAACGATGGGAACGCCGGCTTCACGCGCATACTGCCAACCAGCCTCGTAGTCGGGACCGCTCGGAGCCGGACCGACCGTGCCAACCACAACAATATCCGGGTAGGTGGCCTTGACCGCGCCGAAGATCTGCTGGAAGCGGTTCCTGAACACGTCATCGATGAGATCTTCGTTGCCGATGCCCAAATATTCAAGGTTGAACGGTTCCGGATGACCCATGGCGGCACGCTTGGCACCCCATTCGGTGGTCGCGGCATCGCCATTGCAGAATTCGACCAAATGCAGCACTTCATCGATGTATGCCGGCATGTCTTTCTGCGCGATCGGCACCGGGCCCTGACTGGCGTTCTGGCAGCTCACGGCGGCGGGCAGCACCGGCAGCGGCTTCGCGCCAATGGTTTCGCACAGGCACAAGTATTCGTAGTAGCCGATACGGAACGACTGGTGGTAGCCCCACAGGTTGAAATTGTGCGGCCGATGCTCAACATCACCGATGGTGCGATCCCAGTGGTACATGTTATCCATGCCAAGACCGTGGGTGATGCAGCCGCCCGGGAAGCGCATGAAGCGCGGCTGCAGGTCGGCGAGCGCCTTGACCAAATCGGGACGGAAATGCTTGAGCCCGTTGTAGGTGGTGCGTGGTTCGAGGGTAACGAAATCAAGATCGACGGTACCTTCCGTGGTGAAGGTGAGTCGCAAAGCGCCTTCATGTACAACGATGGCATTGCTTTCACCGGAAACCGTCAGCGAAACCTCTTGCTTACGCCAATCGTTGGAATCGACGGTGATATCTTGTTCTGCAATCGCATTTCCATCGTCGTCAATCAGAGCGACGGTGACGGGAAGTGCGGAAGCTTCGCAATTGCTGGAAATACGCATCCATGCGGAGAAATCGTAGGTTTCGCCGGCACGGAAGACCATGCCGTCCCAGCCGATATTTTCAAGCGAAGCCGGCGCCTGTTCGACTTCGACGGACGCATAGTGCGGGTTTTCTTCGGCTACCGGATTGTCGGTGAGCACGTCGAAGGCTGCGAAGGAGCCGGCGGGCACGATTTTGCGCCAGAAGCTGTAGTTGCTCCAGTCGGAGGAGTCGGCGCGATTGTATTCGAATGCGCCGTTCTGTACGAGGTCGGCGTTGAGTCCGCCGTCGCCGGAGTAGCTGATGTCTTCGTAGAAGATGCCCCACAGGTCGGTGCTGATGTTGCGCACGCCCGCCTTGTTGAGGGTTGCGATGAGTTTGTCGGTCATGGTGTGTCCTTGGATGGTGTTGGTTGTTTGTTGGGTTGGATGGTGTTGCGGTACGTGCGATTGGTTGCGATTCGACGTCTGTCTGGCACCGTTTCGCCATCGGTCGACCGCCGGCCGCGCTCGGGGAAGCGCCGCTCATCGGGAATCTGGCGACCGTACGCATCGATGCACAGCGGGGTGCCGTCGGAGTAGCCGTGCGCATGGGCGTTGGGATCGAACCAACCCGCATCGATGACTAGGGTGTCTCAGCCGGCGTCCTTGAGGTGGTCGGCCATGAAGCGCGCGTTGGCCAGGACCTCCCGATCGGTGACGGTGGTGCCGTAGGAATCCCAGCTGTTCCAGCCCATTGGCGGTCGCCATGCTTTTGGCAGATCCTCGGTAGTCGCCATTGCCTTCTCCTTGTACAACGTTAGAAAAGCGTGCCGTTTACAGTATCTGACGTCATCCTTGACTTACTTGTTCGACTTCATCATCTTGGAAAACTTCAGATATGTACCGTTACACATTTTATAGCATATTTCAGAAATCACAATCATGATAGGATATCGGCGATTCTTTGAAATTTCACGATTACCAGAAAATCATCATATATAATATCGTTACAGAAAAACTTGGCTGTAAGGAGCGGTGCATGGCAAACGGCAAACCGACATTGCGCGACGTGGCGGCGGAAGCCGGCGTCTCCCCCATGACCGCATCGAATGCGCTGCACGGCAAAGCCGGCGTCAAGGAATCGACCCGAGCCAAAGTGCTGGCAGCAGCGAAAAAACTCGACTATCGCATCAATCTGACAGCCAGCATGCTCAAATCAGGTCGCAGCAACATTATTCACATCATCGTCAACGAATTCGATTCGCCGTTCTATTCGAAGCTGACGCAAACATTGAGCCGCGAGATCACCTCACGCGGACTCACGCCGTTCATCGAGCAAACCCAGTATTCGCCGGACGCGGCCGAACATGCGCTGACCAGCAATCCGTTCTCAGGGCAGCTCTTCGACGGTGAGATTCTGCACGCCACCGGATTGGGCACGAATCTACCGCTCGCCAAACTCAACGGCGGGCGCCCTCTCGTACTGCTCGACGCATGCGAGGAAACGCCAACCGTGGATGCCGTGAATTTTCCCAACGAGGAGGGCGAACGCGCTGCGATGCAGTATCTGATCGCCCAGGGATGCCGGAATATTGCGATTGTCGGGCATACGTTCGTGCCGCGCGCCGAGTTGGCGCATGCGCAGAACGCATTTGCATTGCGACTTCGAGGAGCGTGCGCGGCGTTGCTGGACGCAGGATTGCCATATGACGAAACCATGGTGTTCGAAGGCGGTCGCTCCGACGAAGGCATTACCGCCGGGCACGCGATCGCCGAACGGATCATGGCGGCGCGAAGGACGGGCTGCGGAGCCGGCGCGGGTGCTGGAGACCGCGAAACAGGCACGGCCGGAACCGCCGATTTCAACGATGCAAGCGGCAAGATTACGGGCAGATCGATCGAAACGACCGACAAGATTCCCGCAATCGCGTTCGACGGAGTGTGCTGCGCCAATGATTTCGCCGCATTCGGCGTGATTCGCGGCCTCGCCGACTATGGCATCCATGTGCCGCAAGACGTGAAGGTGATCGGATTCGACGGCGTGACTTCCGGAACCTACGCCACCCCTTCGCTGAGCACCATCCAAGTGGATCTCGACCAGCTTGCCAAATTCGCGGTCGATATGATTGTCGAACGGATCGAACGCGGCGAAGTGAATGATAATTCCAGCAATGCCGGAAATTCCAATGATGCAGGCACGGTGCTGCCGCCGAGCCGCGCAACCATCGGATATCAGTTGGTCGAACGTGAATCCACGACCGCGATCATATAGCTATCGTGCGTTCCGCGCCCGATTGCAGCGGAACGCACGATAGCCGGAAATACGGCATTTCAGCGATTGGTTGGCTCAGCCCCGATCAGTCGCGGCGGCGAATGGCAAAGATGCGGGCGGAGGGTTGCTTGGAGGTGGCGGCGTTCAGACGAACCGTTTCCGGATCCATGCGTTCGATAGTCCACGGTTTGGCATTGGGCGCATGGTCCGGTTCGGCAGGATTCGGGAACACCTGTTCGATGGTTTGATCCGCATCCAACGGCATGTTCACGGACGGTGTGCCGCCGCGACGCCACACGATGATGTAGTCGGGCTTATCTTCCGGCTGAGGTTGCTGATCGTTCTGCTCGGCAGCCTGCTCATTCCAAGCGGATTCGCCGTACACATACGCGTCACACATATCCGTTTCGACATGACGCAAGCCGACGGCAAGCCAATCGCCGTCGAAGTCTGGGAGTCCGGACGGCCAGAACGGCACCATATGCTGCTGGTCGGCAAGTACACAACGATGTAAGGCGATAGCGTCGCGAACGAGCGAAAGACGCGGCTCCGTCATGCGATCGATGAAACCAGACAGATACAGCCTGCCGAGCACACCCGTAGCAAGCGTGAACACAGCAGTCTCATCATCCATCTCTTGCTGAGCGTAACCCCAATTACCCTGCTGTTCCGGCAGAATCGTCATACCTGCACCAGCCGCAATCGCAGCATAAATCAGAGGATCGCACTGGTCGGAAGTGGACTGCAAATCCAAGCGGGACAACTGCGCGTAATCGGCGCGCATGGCACCGGAACCGCAGTTTTCGATCATCACTTCCGGATGGCGGCGGCGCAGATCGTCAAGCCATTCCAAATATGCGCGGCAATGCTCGAGCAGGCCATCGCCAACGGACTCGGCATTCAAATCAGTGCCGACGCCGGGAATGGTGTTGTAGTCGAACTTGAAGAACACCGCACCGAAATCGTCAATCAAACGATCAACAGTACGCGTAACATGCTCTCGCGCTTCGGGAGAACGGAAATCAAGCAGATAACGACCCGAATCGCACACGCGCACACCATGACGCTGGAAGAACGCGGAATCCGGCAACGTGCTCGCAAGCGGCGATTTCACGCCGATCACTTCAGGTTCGAGCCACAGTCCCAAGCCCATGCCATGAGCACGAATCGTGTCGGCAAGACCGCGCAGACCGGCGTCGCCAAAACGATTGGCGGAAGCCTGCCATTCGCCGACCATGTCCCACCAGCCGCCGTCGGTGCTGTCGTACCAGCCGGCGTCAATGCAGAAAACATCCGCGCCAACGCTTGCCGCACCTTCAATCAGCGGCAGTTCCTTCTCAATACGAGGGTCACCGAACAGCGTATTCATGTAATCGTTGTAGATCACAAGACCCTGAGTATGCTCGAACTGATCGACACGACCCAACTCACGAGCCTTGGCAATGCGCAGCGCACGACGCTGCAACGTCATTTCGGCAACAGCCTGCTGCCAATCGCCTGCGGCAATGGCAAACGACACAGGAACGGACTCGAAATCATTGCCTTCACCAAGATTGGTGAACCAACCATGATCCTTATATTCCGGACCGAACGCAGTGACGTGCAGACCGGGCTCGTCCTCGCCGACTTCCCACTCCCACGGACCGTTATGCTCGATCTGCCACATTACGGAAAAATCGCGGGCGCGGCGTACCGAACCTTCCACCTGCAGAATGCCGGCCGGCTCATGCTCTCCCGAGCTCCATGTAGAAGTCGAGCTCATGGCAAAACGCGAACTAGACTGACCAGGATTGATTTTCTGGTTGCGGTTACGCACCTGAGTGTCACGCAGCGGACGAACACGCCAATCGTTTTCCACAGCCCAAGCGGCATCGCCCCAGAAAATATTCGAACGATGCACCTTGCCGCAGTTGACGCGCATCGGAACGGTCAGATTCAACGATGACACCGCTTCAATCGGCAGTTGCCTGGCGGACTGCAGACGCGTGTAGGTGCGCACTGCGGAAAGATTCGGGAACGCCTCGAATACGGAAGTGGCCACCAAGCCTGCATTGGAATCGGCGGAAACCGCCTCGGACGCGGAATTCGCGGCGGAATCGGCTGCGTCACGTTCGCTTGCCGTCGGCTCGAATTCACGACCTTTCGGTTCAAGATCGGCATACGGCGCGAACTGCGTGATCTCCAAACGGAACGGATCGGCGGAACCTGGTTCAGGTTCGGAAGCAAGCGCGGAAACGAATCGCAATTGGCTGCCGGCAACTGTGGCAATCAACGTCAGTCGGTTGTCTTGCGAACCGGTATTGGCGGCACACACCTCAACAATCGGACGCGGATCCTTTTCAACCACTGGCTTTCCATCGTCAGACAAGCGACCATCGATCGGAACCATGTTGTGCCCTACAACGTTGCAGAGGCGAACGGGGGAATCGGCGGCAATGTCAAACAGCATGGAGACCACACCATTGCCCCATTCAAGGCGCCCATCCTGCCGAGGAACAAGGGGAGTCATATTGCCGTTCTCCATTGCCATCTCCTTCGAATTCCGAATGCCGCCTATCCGTTGACGTGCATCGTTTGACGTACCCTCACTAGCTTAAGCGGAAAACGGGGCAACCGCGATGTGCGTGTCTACGCACATTCAGCAAATATTCAGCAACTGAAATGACCGTTCGAAGACCAGCAAATACCTACTCGAATTGCAGATATTCCACGAATTGAATCGGCATATCCTTGGATTCCGCAATATTGCTGAATCCGAGAATAACCCCTTCTTTCGGCAGTCCCTTCATGGAAGTCCATGTTTTCGAATGGGACAAGTCGAATCCGACAGCGTCGTTCACATCGGAAACCGGATTGCCTTTGGCGTCGACCAGCGCATCCTTGACCTGCTCAAGATCGGCGGCACTCATCACTTCCGCGGGTTTGGTGATGTCGCCGCGATCATTGACTTCGGCGAAAATATCGGTTTCGGCAACAATCATGTTGATCTGACCTGCCGAAACGCGAGCCGTCAACGATGCGGAACCATCTTGCGCGGCATTCTCGCTAATCGCAATGGAGGCATCCGTCCGCACGAGACGCTCGTCTTCAATACCTTGCGTCTTCACAAAATCAGCGCCCAACGCATCAATCTGTTCGGAATATTCCGCCATATCGACACCTTCAAGACTCAGCTCGGCCTCGGGACCTTTGGTCACATACGAGATGACGAAAGCAAGTACCAAGCCGACCACTGCGATAATGATCAGCACATCGGTCAGAAAGTTCTGCTTGAAGTACGGCCACTTGTCTTTCGGCGGCAACTCGCGGAAGGTTTTGAATTTCGATTGCTTCGCATACACGTTGGTGGATGCGAGCGCTGCGACCGCATCTTGCTGCTCCTGGGTGAGAACTGGCTTCTCTACTGCCATACCAAACCTTCCCGCGTTGTTTCATCGACGCATTCACGCGTCATCTTCGTGCGCAGCAACATGCGTTGCTTTCTCACTTCCCTATCTTCCGCCTCGTACCTGATAATTTGCGGCTAGCCGCCGGCCGAAAAACGACAAGCGGCTAGCAGGAAGGCTGATTTCAAGCCAATCAGTCCAAGCCCTAATCAGCCCATTTAGACCTTGATCATGGCGTATTGGGAGTCGTAGAGGCGATAGTAGGCGCCACGCTTGGCGAGCAGCTCGGCGTGGTTGCCTTGCTCCATGATCTGCCCATGATCGATGTAGCAGATCATGTCCGCGTTCTCGATGGTGGACAGTCGGTGCGCGATGATGAAGCTCGTACGTCCCTTCAGCAGGTGGTTCAATCCGGCCTGAAGTGCCTCTTCGGTACGCGTATCGATATTCGACGTGGCCTCGTCGAGAATCAGAATGCGCGGATCGGCCAGCAGCACGCGGGCGAATGCAATCAGCTGACGTTGACCAGCGGAAAGCGTGGAACCGCGCTCCTCCACCACCGTGTCGTATCCGTTCGGCAAATCCATAATGAACTCGTGCGCATGCACCGCCTTCGCGGCCGCTTCGATCTCAGCATCGGTCGCATCCAACTTGCCGTAACGGATGTTCTCGCGCACATTGCCGGAGAAAATGAACGTATCCTGCAGCATGACGCCCATCTGCCGACGCAACGATTCCAATGTGACAGAACGCACATCATGACCATCAATTGTGACCGAACCTTCTGCAACGTCGTAAAAACGCGACAGCAGATTGATAATCGTGGTTTTGCCGGCACCGGTCGGACCAACCAACGCAACGGTGCTGCCTGGCTCAACATGCAGATCAACCAGATTGAGAATATTGCGACCGTCAGGCTCGTAACGGAAAACTACATCGTTGAAATCGACGCGTCCTTCAATTTGCGGCAGTTCAGTCGCGTCAGGCGCGTTACGAATCTCCGGCTGCACGTCAAGCGTTTCGAAAATACGCTCAAGATATGCGGAACAAGTGATCAGCTGATTGTAGAAATTGCCGATGCTGATCACCGGATTCCAGAAATTATTCGCATAGCCAACGAACGCGATCAGCACGCCGGTGGAAACGTTCACCGCGCCGAAGCCCGTGACGCCCACATAGTAGATGAATGCGATCGTCATGACGGAAATGGTTTGAATGCCCGGCCACATGAGGAACTGGATATGCACGGCCTTCATCCACGAGGTGCGCACGTCGTCTTGCTGCTCTTGGAAGGTTTTGAACTGCGCCGCCTCCTGGGCGAAGGTCTGCGTGGTTTTCACGCCGGCGATCGACTCGTGAATGAACGCGTTGAGATTGCTCTGCTTGTTCGACAACACCTGATACGCGCGGCGCTGGAAATGCTGCAATACCAGCACCCACGCGATCAGGAACGGGAAAAGCACAAGGCTGAACAGCGCGAGCCGCCAATCGACCACAAACATGACCACCAGAGTGATCAGGAACGTGAACACGTCGGAAATCACATTGATCAGGCCGGAACTCAACGTGTCGGAAAGGGTGTTCACATAATTGACCACGCGAATCAGGATTTTGCCGTGCGGACGCGAATCGAAATAGCTGAACGGCAGCGTCTGAATATGCGTGAAGATATCGCGGCGCATGTCTTTCAACATGAGCTGACCAACGCGAGTAATTTCGACGGTACGATAACGCAATCCAAACTCATACATCACAATAAGTACGGCCATCACCCCCGTTAATTCACCAAGTAAGGTGAGATTTTTCGACGGAATCGCGCTGTCAATCATGATTTTCGTCAAATATGGCACGACTACCGCAATGCAGCTCATCATGACGACGACGGCAAGAATGCGTATGATTCGCGACATATACGGCTTTACATAGACGCCGATGCGCAGAATATCATGCAGGTTGATCTGTTCTTCCAGCTCTTCATCTTCGCGGTATGTGTTACGTTTTGCCATGGGTTTTCCCCCTTTCCTGCTTTCCCGCGCCTACGCTTCGAAACCTTGCGAACGACCCGCCTGCAAGCCGAGCTGCCTGTAGTAGATCTCCCAATATCGGCCGTGCGCGGCCACCAGTTCGTCATGCGTGCCGCGCTCCACAATGCGGCCATGCTCAAGCACGAGGATCAGATCGGAATCTTTCACCGATGAAATACGGTGTGCGATGGTGACGATGGTTTTCTGTTCGTCCAGTTCGCGCAGATGGCGCTGGATTTCCGCTTCCGTTTCCATGTCGACGGCGCTGGTCGTATCGTCCATGATGAGGATCGACGGATTGTCGGCGAGCGCGCGTGCGAGGCTCAGGCGCTGTCTTTGGCCGCCGGAAAGGCCGACGCCACGCTCTCCGACCACGGTATCGTAGCCTTCCGGCATGCTGCGGATGAAGCCGTCCGCGCCGGCGATGGTGGCCATGCGGCGAATGTACTGTTCGTCGTATTCGCGTTGTTCGCCCGCACCGAAGCTGATGTTGCCGCCGATGGTGTCGGAGAACAGGAACGTGTCTTGCGCCACGACGCACACTTGCGAGCGCAGTGTGGCGAGCGGCCAGTCTCGCGCGTCGACGCCGTCGATGAGCACATGGCCTTCGGTGGGGTCGTAGAAGCGGGAGATGAGGTTGACGAGGGTGGATTTGCCCGCGCCGGTTTCGCCGAGAATGCCGAGTTTGGCGCCTGCCGGAACATGGAAGTCGACGTCTTCGAGCACGGGGGTGTTTGGTTCGTCGGGGAAGGCGAAGCTGACATGCTGGAAGTCGATGCTGCCTGCGATGCGGGTTGTGTTGGCTGTTGCAGCGGTTGCAGCCGCTGTGCTGGCGTGATTCGCGTCGGCGCTGTCTCCCGGTTTTTCCGTATTTTCCGGCTTTTCCGTAATACGTGACTGAGCGGTGAGCAGTTTGCGGATTTTGATGCAGGATGCGTTGAATCGCTGCCAGTCGTTGATCAGCCATCCGGATTGGCGTACCGGCCCGTCGATCATCCACAGGTAGGAGTTGAACGTCACGAGATTGCCGAGGGTCATGCGCCCGGTGATGACTAGGAATCCGCCGAATCCAAGCGTGACCAGCTGCAGTGAGAAGCCGAGACCGTCGAGCCATGGCATGTATTTGCGGCTGTTGTAGGCCTGGTCCATGTTGCGTTGCATGTAATCGTCGTTGTGTTTGTCGAATTTTTCGGTTTCATACGGTTCGCGCACGAACGCTTTGACCACGCGGTTGCCTTCGATGTTTTCTTCGACCATCGAATTCATTTCGGCAAGCGAGTTGCGGATGGCGAAGAACAGTGGTCTTGCGTGCGTGGAGAGTCCGCGCGTAAGGATGAAAATGAACGGCGTGACGCATGCGAGCGCGAGCGCGAGACGCCAGTCGATGGTGAACATCATGGCGAGCGCGCCAATGAACATGACCACGCAGTCAAGCACCTGGTAGCTCACCCAGCTCAGCGCGTGGCGTATGGCATCGGTGTCGGAGGTCATGCGGCTCATGATGTCGCCGGTACGCGTGTGGTTGAAATAGGTGAAGTCGAGTTCGTGCAGTTTCTCGTATTCGTCGCTGACGAGACGGAATACGGAGTTCTGCCCGAAGCGTTCCATCCACATTTGATAGCCGTAGCGCGAGGCGACGCGCACGATGGTGAACACGATCATCATGATGCACAGTCGCGTCAGTTCGTCGACTTGGCCTTGCACGATGACACGGTCCACGATGAGGCCTGACAATAGCGGAATGATGAGCGCCATGGTGTTGTTGACGCAGAACAGCACTATCGCGCCGGCCACTCGTGGCAGGTCGGGTTTGCAGTATGGCAGGATCCATTTAAGGTTGCCTGCTTCTGTATTACGATTCGGATCGACGTACATACGTAGCGTTCCTTCGGATTGTTTGCTGGTTGTTTGGGTTTTCGTGGGTTGGTTTTGCGTTTTTGCGTTGCTTTTACGGCCATTCGTTGCCGTTACGATTCACGTCCGTCGTTTGTCGAGCGTCCCGTTGCCGTCTCTCTCGGTCGAAACCCCTGTTCGGATTCGCAAACGCGACTTATTCTATGCGAACCGTTTTTTGATGCAACGTGAGTGATTTCGGCGTGTCGCAATCGCAATAAAATCAACGCATGTACCGTTACATAAATTCGCTCTGGACGTAAAGGAATATGGGTGATCGCAGTAGCGCTTTCTATATCGAACCGGTACGATATATCGAGGTGCGGCATTCCGATGACGGAACGGCCGCAATCGCATGAACATCATGAAAGGACGGCGTCAATGACGAGCACACAGACCATTGAGGAACTCAGCGCACAATGCGCGGCAAAATATGGCATCACCCGTGAGATGATCGACCATGCGGAACGTTGGACGGAAACCGACGGCGATCTCGAAGGCCTTTCCGAAGAGCGCGTCCGCGGCATTCTCGACATGCGTTTCAGCGCGATCGCGGTTGACACCCCGCGCTCCGAACTGTGGCACACACCTGACACAATCGACGTAATCGAAGATATTCCATACCTGCCTGACGGTGGCTACGATACGGAAGCCGGGCAGTGCAGAGGACATTTGCTCGACCTGTATCTACCGCACGATGCGGTGCTGCGCTGCGGGCATACGCTGCCGGTGTACATCGATATACACGGCGGCGGTTCACTTACGGCTATAAGGAATTGAACCGCAACTTCAACGTGCATCTGGCCGAAACGGGCTTCGCCGTATTCTCACTGAACTACCGACCGGCCCCGCAAACCGATTTGAGGGGGCAGCTGGCGGACGTTCAGGCGGCATTGCGTTGGATCAAGGCGCATTTGACTGATTATCCGGTTAATCCGAACGCCGTGTTCCTCACCGGCGATTCGGCAGGCGGCGCGTTGACCATGCTGACGTTGGCGATTGAAAACAATGCCGAAGCCGCGGCCGCATTCGGCGTGGATGAGCCTTCGGGCATTGGTTTCGCCGGTGCCGCTCCGGTGTGCGGTGCCTACAGTTCCGCATCGTTGGAAACCATGGGAAGCGAACTGACCGTAGGCTACGATCCGAATCGCCGCACCGGACTCGAACAGATGCTGGGCATCGAATTCTTCGACGGCATCGAAGCCGCCGACCCGAAGTTCCTCACCGCCGAAGGCCTGGCGTTCAACGTCAACCTGCCGCCACTGTTCATCGTGACCTGCGGCGACGATTTCCTCGAGGCCGACAATCTGGCGCTTGCTGCCGCACTGGCCCGCAAGGGAGCCGATTTCGAACTGTTCGACCCGAAGCCACGCCGCCACGAAACGCTCGGCCACGTGTTCGTGATCGGCATGCCATGGCTTGACGAAAGCGTGGAATGCTTCGAACGCCTGCGCAGGTTCTCGTACGAGCGCTGCTGAATCACGAATGCCTGCACGCGACCACGCATAATCACCAGCATCACAAACGGCCGACCATGCATTACTCACGCATGGTCGGCCGTTTGTCTTGCAACTCTTTTCGGCAAAATCGCGAAACATAAATCGCGAATCGCACGAATCGCATGAATCGTGTTCAGAAAAGAAGAAAGCCGGCGGAAAGAAGGGCCGCCGGCTGAGAGAGAAGAGAGAAGAAGGGTTCAGTTATGGGGTTCTTCAGGAACCTCGCCAGCCGCCGTAACTGCTGACATGTTCTATATAAGCGCCCGAGTCTTGGAGGAATAATGCGTGTTCCTGCCAATTAGCTGAGAAAAATGTATCAGACATGTGAGCGGCCATACACATTCGTGAATTCCGTCGAATGATCGCAACATTACTTCCGATTTGCCCAATCGCACGTCTATATCACTCACCCACTCCGCAAAAATCATCCATTTCACCGGACGATTCTGAAAAAACGCAAAATCATCCATTTCACCGGACGATATGTCGAGCTCAAGATGCTGCCGTTGTCTTTCTCGGAATACCGAAATGCATTGCAACCGACAGCAAATGACAATGCGCTGTTCGACCGGTATCTCACATATGGAGGTCTCCTCTACGTCACACAGCTCACCTTGGATACCATCGGGCTCGGCGACTACCAAGACATTCGACACCGCAACATCCTCGACTGGCTGCTCGAGTAGGACACACTCTCCCGACTGCACAATTTGCGTCCACGGATCACAAGGTACGAAAAATAGCGGGACCAAATAGTTCCTGCATAACGTGCGCCGTGTTCCACCTATGATGGATATATGAAATATTTCGAATATGAAATTTCCGGCATCGACGGCAGCGTAGCGAAATTCGTCGGATATTGCCTTGATAACAGCGAAGAAGTCGTTCCTGACCGTGTGCGTCCGTCTGTGCTTGTGATTCCGGGCGGCGGTTACGAAATGACGTCGGATCGTGAGGCGGAGCCTATTGCGATGCAGTTTCTTGCGGCCGGTTTCAACGCTTTTGTGCTGCGATATTCGGTGAAGCCTTCCGTTTTTCCAGTTGCGCTGTTGGAAGCTGCCGATGCGATGACGATGATTCGTGAGCATGCCGCCGAGTGGCATGTCGATCCGGATGCGATTGCCGTGATTGGCTTTTCCGCAGGCGGTCATCTTGCTGCGAATCTCGCCACCTCCACCAGCGACGATGTTCTTGTCGCTCATGGTTACGATCCGGATGCGGTGCGTCCGAATGGTTTGATGCTCGCCTATCCGGTGATCACGTCTGGCCCGCTCGCCCATCGCGGCAGTTTCGATTCGCTGCTTGGTGAACGCCGCAACGATTCACAAGCACTTGAATCCGTGTCGATCGAACGTCATATCGACGCCAAAACACCGCCGGTTTTCGCATGGCATACCGTTCCCGACGAAACCGTGCCATACGAAAACACACTGATGCTGATCGACGCTTGCAAGAAAGCCGGAGTCAGCATCGAAGCGCACCTATTCCCGCAAGGCGGGCATGGACTGTCGTTGGGCACTGCGGAAACCGCATGGCAGGGCGTCAACGGCATTGAACCGAGTATCCAGATCTGGCCGCAGCTGGCTGTCTCTTGGATGCGCAGAACGTTCGCACGATAATCAGCGCAGCAGACGCCGTGACATCTAACCCCATCTAGTCACGTTTCCCGCCTGCGCAACCCGCACCCTGCATCTGCACAACCCATAAAATCGGGTTAAAAACCCGGGCTGTACAGACGCAGAACGCAAGTCGCGCAGACAGCGCAACACCCCCGAACCGACCGGATAGACCGAAAATCGTAAGTTCGGGGGCAAAAATCAGCGGGGCTGACGGAAGCGACGATCGCCAATCGGATCGAACGGTGTATGCGGCTCGAGCTGATACCAGTACGCGACGGAAGCGACGTCGTCCTGACGCTCGAAATTGCCGCCCTCCTCAGTACCGATCTGCTGCCATTCCACACGCAAATCATGTTCGAAATAAATCGGATCGGGAATGTGCCAGCGATACAATCCACGGGTCACCGGCGTATTCACATCCCAATACGCGCTCTCGCGATGCGAGGCGAGACGCTGCGAATAGAATGGGAAACCGACGTACGGCGCACAGAACGTCTGCTCATGCATACGCCCATGCTCGTCGAAATCGGCGAAACTCCACGCGCCACCGAAATAATCCTCGGCACCGGTGCTGCACCACGTGGGATACTGGTCGTCCCCATCGATGTACATCTTGACTTCACCCTCGCCCCACCAGCGACTTTCCAACGCGGTGAGCGCCAGATACGTGCCGATATACGCGCCACGACCATGCACGCCGTCGAGCACCACATAGTCGCGGGCCAGTTCGGTGACGCGCTCGCGACGCCACTGCGCATGGAAACGCATGGTGCCGGCCGGAAGCGCGTCATATTCGGTGTAGTCGATCTGGTAGAAGAACGCGGGAACGTCTTCATTGTGATCGTTGCGGAGCACGATGCGCGCATGTTCGAACGGCATGGAGAAGTAGCAGTTGAAGCCGCGATTGGGTACGACCACCACCGGCATCGAATTGACTCGGCAGGCCTGCGCGTGGCCGCAGCAGAAAAAGTCACCGATCGGGCATTGCACGGACGGGGTCTCCTCGCCATCCCAATAGAATTCCAGGATCAGGTTACGAAGCACGTTCGGACCGGTCGACGACGTGCGGTCGGTGACCGTCATCCAAATATGACGGATCATGCCCGGGCCGTCCACATCCATCAAAGTGACGCTCTCCCCCGCTTTTACGGTCTGGATGCAGGGGCTGCCTTTGCGCGACGGGCCAAGTGCACTGGCTGCAGTGGCCGCAGCGCCCTTGCCGCCCGTGGGATTCTCGGCGTTCACGCAACGTGTGCGCCCTGGTGCCACAACCGCCAGCGAGTCCAGCGGACTGCGCGCTGCGAACGCGTCCAACGAATCAACCTGCATATCATGACGTGAGCTGTTTTGCATGGTGCTCCAATCGTTATCTCGAGTCATAAGAAACCCTTTTCCTGATACTTTACGGCACCAAC
>SAMEA3387462__coassemble_613_pt1 | contig 11788 bp, 9 predicted proteins | sample SAMEA3387462__metabat2_low_PE_020 | metagenome-assembled genome bin SAMEA3387462 (sample SAMEA3387462) | Felis catus | biome: Faeces | place: United Kingdom | collected 2012
TTTCCGGTGAATCGGACAGTTGGGCTGCTGTTTTTGGGTTCTGTCTGTCCGTTTCTGTGGAATCGGACAAATATGCACCGGTTTTGGGTTTTGTCTGTCCGTTTCTGCCGAATCGGACACATGCGGACTGGGGAATGGTGGGTTAGGCGGCCTGGGTTGCGGTTTGGGCGGCTACCGTCGCGGCTACGGTTGTCGCATAGGCGTTCAACGCTTTGATGGCACGGTCGACCATTTCGTCGACGCTGCCTTCGATGGAGATTTCCACGCCGTTCTCTTCGGGGGCAAGCGGCTCAAGAATGGCGAACTGGCTTGGTAGTAGCGCGGGCGGCATGAAATGGCCCTTGCGTTCGCTGAGCCTCTGCTGAATGAGCTTGTGGCTGCCGTTGAGGTGAATGAAGAATGTGGGCACGTCTTTGGCGAGCACCTCGCGGTAGCTGCGCTTCAACGCGGAGCTGGACACCACGGTGTTTTCGCCGAGCGCCTCGCGTGCCACCATCCAGGAGTTGATGACGTTCAGCCATGGCCAGCGGTCCTCATCGGTGAGTGGAATGCCGGCTGACATTTTGTCGATATTTGCCTGCGGGTGGAAGTCGTCGCCTTCCGCGTACACGTATCCGAGTCGTTCATGGATGGCTTCTGCGACGGTGGATTTGCCGCATCCTGCAACGCCCATCACCACTACGTGAATGCTCATGTTGCTCTCCTTGCTATTGACGATCCTGTGCCGCTCCGCACCAGGAATAAGACTACTATAAACCGTAAAAGTAGTATCAGTCAAATAAAAAGTACTACGAATTGGAAAAATCGTGTGACTTGCTATGCTGAAGATAGTGCAAAATGGCGGTAAATCACGCAATCGCAGATACGCAATCATCTGCGATTGGTGATTGCCGTACGTGTCGCAGAATACGTGAAACATACCGTGAAACAAAGCAGGCATGGTGTGAAGTGGACAAGGGAGGAGCGATCGATGGCTGAAGGCACGGTAATCGCAGAAAATACCGTCGGTGAGCTGATGCAGGATTCGGTGAGTCGAACGCTCGCCATCGAAATGCTTGACGACGTGTGGAAGGCTGGCGAAAGCCTTACGTTGGAAGCCTTGCAAAGTCGTTTCGGTATTTCCAGAACCGTGGCGCGAGAAGTCGCGAAAACACTGGAATCCATGAATGCGGTACTCGTCAAACGTCGCATCGGACTTGTTGCACGTCCATTCGGCGAATGGCAGGCGCTCAACCATCAGGTGATCGAATGGCGTCTCCACTCCACGCAACGCGAACGGCAGCTGTCATCCCTCACTGAGCTGCGACTGGCCGTCGAACCGGCTGCGGCAGCTTCCGCCGCACGTCTTGCCCCCCTCGACGTCAAGGCGAAATTCCCCGTGTATGCGGCGCGAATGCGGCAGATCGCCGAAGCCAACGAGGAAGGCGAAGCCGGGCTTGCGCAATTCCATGATCTTGACGTGGAATTCCATACGCTGATTCTGCATGAAAGCGGCAATGAGCTGTTCGCCGCGCTTTCCGACACCATCGCCACCGTGCTGCGCGGGCGCGTGGAACTCGGCAAATACCCGATGAAGCCGAAGTCCGACGCGCTTGACGCGCATGATGCCGTAGCCGACGCGATCGCCAAGGGGGAGCCTGAACGTGCGCGCAGCGCCATGCTCGACATCGTCGACGAAGTGGCACGTGCCCTCAATTTCTTCTGATTTTCGCGCTAAACTTGCTTTCTTCAGTGAAAAATCGCAATTGCGATTACTATGCGGCCGACTCTTGCCATGCGCGACTTTTCAGACGTAAGGCGACATCGGAAATACGGCATGAAGGCAGCTCTGCCAACGTTTCTTTCGGTGAATATGAAGATGCCGGGGAATACCTCCGGCGGCTTGGAGCCTTCCTTGTTGCCAAGAGAAAGCTTCACTATTGCAGCAAAATTCGCATGCAGAATCAATCAGTCTTGGTGATTGGATTTGCATGCGCAGTTGCAAGCAAGTGTTACTTTACGCTACTTGCGGGTGGGGTCTTTTTGCAGGAGAAGGAAGATGAGGGCGACGATCAGCAGGATTGCGATCGAAAGCACGCCCACCGAAGCGTTGCCGGTCAGCGACGTGGTGGTCGCAACGAGGAAAGTGCCGATAATCGAAGCGGTCTTGCCGAAAATATCATAGAAACCGTAATATTCGTTGGCACGATTCTTTGGAATGATCTTGCCATAATACGAGCGCGACAACGCCTGAATACCGCCTTGGAACAGGCCTACGAGAATCGCAAGAATCCAGAATTCCGTTGCGGAACGCAAGAAGAACGCGGCGAACAGCACAATGCAGATATAGGCGACCACAGCCGTGGTGATCATGGTTTTCGCGCCGAAACGACCGGCAAGCTTGCCGTACGCGATTGCGCTCGGGAATGCCACGAACTGCGTGACCAGCAGCGCCATTACCAGATGCGTAGAGTCGATGCCCAGCTGCGTGCCGTATGAGGTGCTCATGGAAATCACCGTGTTCACCGCGTCTATATAGAAGAAGAACGCAATCATGAACATCCACAACGGCTTGTTCTTGCGGATTGCACGAAAAGTGGAGCCGAGCTCTGCGAATGTGCCGCGGATGGCCTCACCGGTCTGACCCGCGGTAGCGCGGTAGTGCACCTGCTTATAGCTGGTGAGCAGCGGAATGGTGAACGCCACCCACCACAATGCGGTGATTACGAACGAAGCGCGCGTGCATGCCACCGTGGACCATCCAAGCAACGACGGACCGCCGAAAATCAGCGCGATACAGGCGATAAACGGAATCGTGGAGCCAATATAGCCCCATGCGAAACCATGCGAGGACACGCGGTCCATACGTTCATTCGACGTGATATCGACCAGCATGGAATCGTAGAACGTGAGCGAACCGTTCAGGCCGACCGTGGCGAGAATGCACACCACCAAGAAAACGAGCCAGCTGAGCGGCAACGCCATCGCACAGCAGGCGACCACGCCCGTCAGGAAGAATCCGGTAAAGAACTTCACCTTCATGCCCTGCACGTCGGCCATGGATCCAAGCACAGGCATCATCACCGCGATGATCAGCGACGCGATGGTCTGCGCGTACCCCCATGTCGACACGATATTCGATTGGCCGGCGGACTGCAGCAGCGAGTTTGCGTAGATTGGCACGACTGCGGTCGACAGCATCACGAATGCGGAATTGCCGACATCGTAGACGATCCACTTCTTTTCGCGGGTGGTAAGTTTTGCGTTGGGGTCCGGCATATGCTCTGGGGCAGTCTCTGAGGCCATGTCGGACGTAGGCGCGGATGCGGGCGCTGTTGCGCGTTCGGACATGATTGTTGACTCTTTCGAATAAACCGTCAATTCACTATTGTATATATTACAGTTCATCTTAAGCGGCTGTAAGGGGAGCGCTCTGCCGTTACGCATGAACATTGCATGAACATTGCGACTGATGTGTGATCGACATAAAAAATCTGAAATATCGAAATGCTGCAAATAATACTGGGAATACTGAAATGACGGAGATGAACATGTGCAGATTGTAGATTGCATCATCTGTATGTTGATGTCGTATGTTGATGTCGTGAAAAACGTTCGCAGAACGGTATATTGGAACGTGTCAAAATACTGGGAAAACACGAACTAAGTTTGCTGTGTGTGACTGCCGCCGCGCTGTTGCGTCGGCATATTTCTGCGAAGAGTCGAGGAGTCTGTATGAGTGGGGAAGTTCCGGACATGCTTGGTGCGAACGCTGAAATATTGCGCTCGATATTGAGCCAGCCATTGCCTGACACGCTCGACATGATCATCTGGCGTGGCGTCACGAACTCCGCGCAAGCGTCGCCATTCGAACGATTCGCGGCACGACTTTTGGTGGAAGCCGGTGCTGCGGGCATCCGAGACATTGCTGCCGAAAACGATTTTGATGTGATCCGACTGAGCACGACGAAACGATTCTGGCTGCGCTGCAACGGCAACGATCTTTCCAATGAACAATTCAATGTTGTGCAGGCGGTCGAATCGGCGCTTAACCGCATCGACTATGCCGACGACGAAGCGCGCAAGGCGGTGCACGGAGGTATGCCGGAAGCGTGCATCGACGAAAACTTCTATATTGCGAAATCGCAACAGTATCTGCGAAACGTGTCGGGTGCGATCGTGGCAATCGACAGTCTGCAGGAAGGTGAAAACAACTTCCGTAGAATGAGGGGTACGGAAGGGGCGCGCGGCGGAAATTGGGATATCAGCACCAGATTCGCCAATGTTTGCGAAAATCTCGAATTGCCTTTCCGCTTGCATTACCGATTTGACGTCGATGCGTCCAGCGGCGTGATGGTAGTGCGTTTCAGCATACCGAACACGGCGATCATGCCGGTTGCGTCGCAATATCGCGACGGATTCGCCTCCGCGTATGCCGTGCGATTGGCGGGCATGCTTGCGTGGGCGGCGTTCTCGTCAAGCGTACGACTGACGCAAGTCGATCTGACCGGTTGCGTGGGGGATGCTGACGGCATTCCCGTGATTTCCATGGGATTCGATCGCGTGCCATTCATGATGGGTGCGCTGCCTGCCATGAAAAACGGACAATGCGACGTGGTTCCGTTGGATGTCGATCCGCTGGCGCTGCTCAATTTGCTGCGCCCGGTGCGTTATGTGGGTTTCTTTGATGGGAACCGTGCCCTGACGCCAATCACACCGCTTGCAACGCCAGCCGTATTCTTGGAGAAACGTGTTTCCGAATGGCAGGATCAACGTGCGCTGCCTGAAGGATTGCGGGGATTCCTACGTGCCGACCGTGCCTGCGAACTTGACGTGATGCATGACGAATCGCCGGTTTCCACCGATGATGTGAACGCGATTATGGAAGAAAACGAAGGATCCCCCATGGTCGCCGAACTCCAATTGGAAGCCGCGTTGGCGCAACTTGGCGAAAGCGGTGAAGCAGGTGGGGTGTGCGAAGCGGGCGGAACTGACGAGACAGGCGTAGCGAAAATTGGCGAAAATGGCGAAATTCCGCTCTACTGCAGCCGTCCAGGCGTGCGACTCATCATCTCCCTGCTAGACGGCGACGAACACACGCGCTACTGGAAACTGCCGGATGCTGTAGTCGACGTACACCAGAATCTTGGGGAACTCGCCAAAAACAATGGCGACTATGAGCGCGCGGAACGTGAGCTGCGCGCCTGCATCAAACTTGCCCCAACCAGCGTACGTTTCTACGAGGAACTATCGCAGGTATACGCAAGAACCGACGAATACGGCAAAGCGGCCGACGTGCTCATCGGCGCGTTGAAAATCGCAGTGCTGCCTATCGATTGCGAAGTACTCTACTATCGACTTGGCTACGCATTGTGGCAGTTGGGACGTCTGCCGGAAGCGCTCGCCTGCTATGCGATGATGGTCAACGGCGGCACGCCATTCCGTACGGCCGCGCGCGATGAGGCCGAAGAAGTGAGTAGGCAGATGGGATTGCCTTCGCCGGATATGAAATATGGGGATGCGTGCGATGCGCTGCGATCCGGCGGCGTGCCGGTTGCGCCGGAAGGCAAGGTGTTAGATACGATTGCCCGCGCCGCGATTTGCCTGACGGATGCTGGTTTCCCGCTACTGGCTCAGGATGCGGCTTGGATGCTTGGAATGCGCGATGGCGGTGATGTGATCGGCGCGGTTGCGATGAGCCTGCGTTTTGGAGCCGAAGGGCGTTCGAAGAACTAGCGCGACGACGCCGGGTGGGGTGTGCTGGGCGATTTGACTGGCTGGCGGCTCGGGCTATGACTGGCTGGCGACGTCTATGCGCGGGCAAATGGTGGTTTGGATGCGCTGTCTGCCGACCTGACGCATGTTGACCAGACAGCGGCATTCCGGGGAATTTAAGGCGATTGCTATCCACAAATTTGCGATTGGCTGGGGCTGGTTGTATAGTTGAGAAGTTGTGTGTTCTGCCTTGCATTCAGTTGCGGGGCATCGAACGCGCAGACTTGCAAGTCAATAGTAATTATAGGGAGTCCATTATGGCAGCTCGTTGCGCAGTGTGCGGCAAGGGACCGCAGACCGGTTTCACCGTTTCGCACTCACATATTCGCAATAAGCGCACCTTCCGCCCGAACCTGCAGCCGGTTCGCACCACCATCGACGGCGAGAACGTTCGCGTTCGCGTTTGCGTCAAGTGCATCAAGGCTGGCAAGGTTCAGCGCGTTGAAGCGTGAATCGCGAAATAACAGCTTGAAACCCCGGTAGACCAATGGTCACCGGGGTTTTGCTTTATCTTGATCCCGCCAGGGCTTTAAGCGTTCGGATTTCTCCACTCGATGGAGAAATCTTCCCGCTTACAGTGGCGTTTGCGTCCGTATTCCTCCAGTAGGTGGAGAAATACTCCCATTGGTTGGCTGGTTTGCATCCTGATTTCTCCAGCGACTGGAGCTTTTTGCCCGCTAAGGGGCTTGTGGACGGGGTGATTTCTCCAGTGGGTGGAGGTTTTTGCCCGCTGAGGGGTTGGTTTGCGTCCGTATTCCTCCAGCGAGTGGGGAATTTGGGCGGTTTGAGTCGTACTCAGTGGTAGAAGCCGCATCTGTCGGCATAACTGGGGAGAATGGTGCGTTATGAGCACCACACTGGAAACACCGATTTCATCAATCGAGAGCAACCGCCGCAGAGTCGGCGCGCTGAAATCGCTTGGTGTGGTGTCAGTTGGCGACGCCCTGACCTATTATCCGTTCCGCGTAACCGATCCGGTTCCCGCGCGCTCACTGCATGAAGCGAAAATCGGGGAGAAAATGGCGTTCGCCGCGCATGTGCTCGAAACGCGCGTTTTCCCCATGGCACGTCGAGGCTTCCGCCTGATCGCAACAGTCACGGACGACGATTTCGCAGCGCGTCGCAACACCCCAAAATCGTTGGCGTCGCTGGTCTTCTTTTCGTATCGCAAATCGTATGTTGACTGGGTGCAGCGCAAACTGCACGCGGGAGCGCTGCTCGTCGTCGCAGGCGAGCCAAGCGTGTACGACAATCGTCTGCAATTCACGCATCCCGACCTGCTCACCATCAATCCCGTGCAATCGCAGTCGGAAAACGGGGAATGGAACGACGGTTTCGGCGATCCTGCGAATCCGCCTCTCGGCAATCTGAAATACGATGCGCAAACGATCGACGAAGCGCTGAAACGAGTTTGCCGTCCACGACCGGTATATCATGCAACTTCGCGAATTTCCAGCGAACATATTCATGAATCGGTATTGAAATATATGGATGCGTTGCGCGGAGCCGAATATTTGGCAACGCAAAATGCAGGGAATTTCTTAAATAATCCTACGCAAGAAGGGGATTTTGATATTCCCCAAATTGATCGAGAAATACAGATTAAAGTACTCGGTAATGCTATTCCCGATATTATTCCGGAAGATTTTCGTGAGGAATATGGGCTTATGCATCGTGCTGAGGCATTCATGGCGATTCATGATCCGGTTGATCGCAAGAATTTCGATAACGCCTTGCAAACGTTGCGATATGAGGAAGCGCTGATCTGCCAGACCGCGCTCGTCAAATCACGCGATGCATCGCGCAAATCCAAGGCTACCGCATGCCCTGAAACGCGGTTGAAAGACGATTTCATCGCGTCGCTGCCATTCGCCCTTACGAACGGCCAACAGCAGGTCATCGCCGATATTTCTGCCGATATGGCGCACGATTACCCCATGCAACGATTGCTGCAAGGCGAGGTCGGTTCCGGTAAGACCGTGGTCGCGGTTGCTGCCATGATGCAGGCCGTCGGATCAGGCGGCCAGGCCGTGCTTGTAGCGCCAACGCAGGTTCTTGCCGAACAGCATTATGCGAGCATTTCCACAATGGTATCCAAACTGGGAAAAAGCGACGCAAATTCGAGTGATAATCAAAAAAATCTAGATGATGCCAATGCGCGGCGAAGCAATAAACGGTCCGCGCAAAGTTCGAAAGATGGGGAATTCGACGCAAAAACAATTCACAATAATGCTGTGGATAAAGGTGTACAACTTGCAGACCTTCTTGATTTGGCCGCATCTGATGATGTGGAAACCGGATTTTCCGGCAAAGGAAACGATATATTTGGCACAAAAGATGGGGAGATTCCTGTATTTCTTCTCACGGGAAGTATGCGACTTGCCGAACGTCGTCGCGTGCTCGCAGCAGCCGCATCGGGCATGCCCTGTATCGTCGTGGCGACGCACGCCGCATTTTCCAAGAGTTTCCAGGCACCGAACCTCACCTTGGCGGTGATCGACGAACAGCACCGCTTCGGTGTGGAACAGCGCGAATCGTTGAATTCCAAGGGTTCTACGGCGCCTCATCTGTTGGTCATGACGGCCACGCCGATTCCGCGCACCGCAGCCATGACCTGGTTCGGCGATCTCGACATTTCCTCGCTGACCGAACTTCCCGGCGGCCGCAAGCCGATTCGCACATTCGTGGTGCCGGAAGACAATGCGTCGTTGATGGGTGAAATGTTTGCCCTGATTCGCAAGCGCATCGACGCGGGGGAACGTGCCTACGTGGTCTGCCCGCGCATTGACGCCGATGCCGAAGATGCGGACGGCGCGCTGGCGGCGTCAGCGGCTTCAGGCTCGAAAACCGCAGGTTCGTCGGCCGTGGCTTTTGACGACGCCTACGATCTTGGCGAAGACGACGAACAGCGCGCACAACGCCCCCCGTTGCATTCCGTGGTGGAAATCGTGGAGCGTCTGCAATCGCTGCCGCAGTTCAAAGGCATTCGATTCGCCACGTTGACCGGGCGTGACGATGACACCACAAAATCGCAGGTCATGGCCGATTTTGAATCCGGCATAACGCCGATTCTGGTGGCGACCACGGTGATCGAGGTCGGCGTGGACGTGGCGAAAGCCAGCTGCATCGTGATTTTCGATGCGGACCGGTATGGGCTTTCGCAATTGCACCAGTTGCGTGGGCGCGTCGGCCGAGGCGGCACCGATTCGGGGGCTTTTCTGATTTCGCGTGCGCCCGCGGACAGTGATGCCGCCCGCCGTCTTGACGTGATTCAGGGCACGTTGGATGGTGCCGAAATAGCGCAGGCCGATTTGGAATTCCGCGGCGCCGGCGACGTGCTCGGCGACGCGCAATCTGGCGGAAAGTCAGGTTTGAAGCTGCTTCGTGTGGTTAAGGATGTGAAGATTATTGAGCATGCGCGGGTTGAGGCTACGAGGCTTGTCGCTCAGGATCCTGATTTACTCGAACATGTGCAGTTGGCCGGGGCGGTGCTTGATTTCACGCGCGGCAATGAAACGTTCCTGACCAGTAATTAGTTTGGTGCGATTAATTAATCGCCTGGCACGCTAGAGTGGTGCGTATGCGCGTAATTTCAGGACGATTCAAAGGCGTTGCATTGACCACGCCGAAAGCGGGCACTCGACCGACCACCGATCGCACCAAAGAGGCGATTTTCTCGCATCTCGATTCATGGGGAGTGTTGGACGATGCCCGCGTGCTCGATTTGTTTGCAGGAACCGGCGCTTTGGGCATCGAAGCATTGAGCCGTGGCGCACGAGAGCTGGTGGCGGTGGAATCATCCGCTCCGGCGGCCGCATTGATCGCGCAGACGCTGACCGCGTTGAAACATAACCGTTCGTGGGAACATGGCATGAGTGCCCGCGTGGTGAAGGCTCGCGCAGAAAAATACGCGGCTTCAGCTTCGGCCGTTGAACCGTTCGACATGGTGTTCATCGACCCGCCGTACGCCTTCGAAACGAATGATTGCAACCAGCTGCTCGCCGATCTTGCCAGCCGTGAACTGACTTCCAGCAACACGGTGATCATGCTGGAACGATCCACCCGTTCCGAAGAGCCCACGGCTCCAGAAAACTGGGAAATCACCGATCGGCGCGATTATGGCGAAACCGCCGTCTACTACATTGAACCCAGCGAGCCAATCTCAGATAACGGTCAGCAATAATCGCAAGAAAAAACTTGCGATTATTCCGCGTAAAAACAAGCGTTTAAAAGCTAGCGTTTGCGCGGATGGGCGGCGGACACCTCCCAACCGAGCGCCATCAAGGTCTTGCGATCGGCTTTGTCGAGCTTGGCGCAATCCAACGCTTCGATCAGGTCGGGACGCAACTCATTGGTTTTCTCGAGCGCCTCATCGCGGCGGAAACGATCCACTTTCGCATGATTGCCGGAAAGAAGCACGTCCGGAACCTTGATGCCACGCCATTCCGCGGGCTTCGTGTACTGTCGGTGCTCCAACAGCGCGTTCTCGCCCGTATACGATTCCTCAACAATCGAAGCGGCATTGCCCATAAAACCGGGCAGCAGCCGCGTGATCGCCTCCAACATGACCGACACTGCGACCTCGCCGCCGTTCAACACGTAATCGCCGATCGAATATTCGCGCACGTCAATGCCTTGCGCGCGGTAATACTGCGGAATGCGCGCGTCATACCCTTCGTAACGGCCGCAGCCGAACAGCAGATGATCGGCATGGCTCAGTTCCGTCGCATCCTGTTGTGTGAACAGCGGGGCGGAAGGATTCGGAAAAATCAGCACAGGACCTGCGGAAGATTGTGCAGTGTCGGAATCTGCAGTATCGCAAGAATCGCCAGTATCGAAGGAATCCGCAGAATCCTCAATATTTTCCGTATTTTCGATTACCGCAGGCTCAAGCTGCAGCAGCTCGTCGAGGCATTCGCTCCACACTTCCGGCTTCATCACCATGCCTGCGCCACCGCCGACAGGAGTGTCGTCGACGGAATGATGTACGTCGTGCGTCCAGTCGCGCAGATTGTGCGCGGTAACCTCCACAAGCCCTTTCGACTGCGCTTTGCCGAGCAGACTGAGGTTCAGCACTTCAAAATATTCCGGGAAAACAGACACGATATCGATCTTCATAATGTTCAGAATACCGGGATGCCTGCCAAGTGGCAGGAAACATAAAAAGTGGGCACTGGATTCCAATGCCCACTTGAATGGATATGTGATCGAAAGCGCGTAATCATGAATGCTTACGCAGGATCGCAAACGATCACAGACCCGGAATAAGACCTCCAGGCGGATCGAGGGTCAGATAGCCCTCTTCGAGGTCGATGTCTGGCACGAGCTCGTCCACGAATGGCACGAGCGCGCTGTTCTCAACCACAACGCCGTCGGCATCCTTCACCGGATTGGCGAGACGAATCTTCAGCAGCCATTGGGCCACTTCTATCACGTCAACGACTTTGCCGACCACCACGCCCGGTTCGAGACCAAGCATATTGTCTTCAGCCAGTCGCGCCTCAAGACCGATGAGGTCTTTCGGATACCACTCGTCGGCTTCAAGCATGTCTTCCGGATCGTCCGCCTCGCCATACAGCACAATGCCGTTGGCCGCTTCGGACTGGTCGCGGTTGTCAATGCCTTCGAACTTGATGATCCAACGGTTTTTGAAGGTACGGGAGTTCTCCACCACATACTCTTCTTCGCCGTCTTTCGTGTACAACACAGCACCGGGAGCGAACCGGTATTCCGGTTCGTCCGTAAAGATCTGCACGGTGACTTCGCCTTTGAGCCCCTGCGCACGCCCGATACGACAGACCCTCAGCAGCTCAAGCTGTTGAGGGTCGTCAGAATGCATATCACGCACCACGCTAGGATCTCACCTGCGCACGTCCATGATGTCGACGCGCACCTTGTGGTCGGACAGTGCCTGCACCACGGCGCGAATCGCATTTGCCGTGCGTCCGCTGCGTCCGATGACGCGACCGATGTCTTCCGGGTTGACGCGCACGCGAATGAGTTCGCCACGCGCGTTCTCATGGGACTTCACCGA
>SAMEA3387462__coassemble_608_pt1 | contig 10713 bp, 7 predicted proteins | sample SAMEA3387462__metabat2_low_PE_020 | metagenome-assembled genome bin SAMEA3387462 (sample SAMEA3387462) | Felis catus | biome: Faeces | place: United Kingdom | collected 2012
CTCCGGTAGCGAACTGACTTGCGTAATCGTAAGAAACGTTGCGATTCCAACAAAAACGAATAATTGAAGATTATAAAGAAAACAGCTTTTCCATCGGCGTGTTTCCGATTTGTACAACGATGGAAAAAGCTGTATAATCAAAATTACAACGTTGCAAACGGCAGTGCAGCTGACGAAGCGTGAACGACATCGCAAACAAGGTTGTTGATGAATGTCACTGCAACGGTTGGAGGAAATGTCTTGGGAGACCAAGAGGAAAAGGAGAAATCCATGAAGATCAAGAAGAGCACCAAGGCTCTCGCGGCCGCGGCCTCCCTGGCCATGATGGCCACCGTCGGCCTGTCCGCCTGCGGTGGCGGCAGCAACGACGCCGAGACGACCGCTGACGGCAAGGTCAAGATCACGATGTGGCACGGCTTCTCTGAGGCCGATGGCAAGACCCTCGAGTCCATCGTCGACGACTTCAACAAGTCCCAGGACAAGTACGAGATCGACGCCCAGCTGCAGCCGTGGAGCACCATCGGCGAGACCATGGTGACCAAGGTCACCTCCGGCGACGGCCCGGACTTCGTGACCACCGGCGCCGACAACGGCCAAGGCTGGTCCATCGACGGCACCTTCCAGTGCGTCACCGATTTCTACGACGACAAGGACAACGGCACCGATGAGTACATCGAGAACGTCGTTGACCAGATCACCTTCAACATCGACGGTTCCGAAGAGAAGTGCGGCGTCCCGATGGGCTACGCCCCGACCGCCGTGTGGTACAACACCGATATGTGGGAGTCCGCCGGCCTGACTGACGCCGACTACCCGCAGACTTGGGATGAGCTGCTCGAAGTTGCTAAGAAGCTCACCAAGTCCGATGGCTCCCAGTACGGCATCGCTCTGCCGGATCTCGGCTGGGCTCCGTTCCTGAAGGGCAATGGCTCCGGCATCTACACCACCGATGGCAAGGTCTCCATCAATACCAAGGAGAACAAGGCCTTCCTCGAGAAGATGCGTGACTTCTACAAAGGCGGCTACTCCGTGTCCGGCATGGATGAGACCGCTGCTCGTGAATCCTTCGAATCCGGCCAGTCCGCAATGGTGATCGTCGGACCGTGGGAGGATCAGGCCTCCACCGACAAGGGCATCAACCACGACCTGTTCCCGGTTCCGAACGGCGACGGCACCTATGTGTACCCGGACGGCACCAAGGGCTCCAACACCGGCTCCACCGGTCTGTACTGGTGGGTCACCTCCCAGGTTGGCGACTCCGCTAAGAAGCAGGGCATCTACGACTTCTTTAAGTTCTATAACAACCACGACAACCAGGTGACCTGGTCCCTTGGCTCCGCTTACCCGCCGAACAACACCACCGTCACCGCCGATGAGCTCTCCGAGCGTCCGCTGATCGCCAAGATCGGTGAGAACACCAGCAAGTCCTTCATCGGTATTGCAGGCCTCAAGGGCGGCTTCGGCGACATCGCCGCCTCCGTCGACACCCTGACCTCCAATACCGCCCGTACCGACGACGATATCCAGGGTCTGCTGGATGACGCTGAATCCCAGATCCAGGGCTATCTCGACGAGTACGCCGAGTGATCGAAGCGGGATTCACATACAATCAACATAAGTGAGCGGGCCTGACCCGCTCACCACCCCAGCAAAAGGCCACGGTGCTGGCCCTCACGCCAGCGACGTGGTCTTTGCTGTCTTAAAAACACATCCCTGGTGGCATTAAGGAGGAGATAATGGCACAAGCAACTGCCGCCCCAGGATCCGCGCATTCCGCAGTGGCCAAGGAGAACAAGAAGGCGATTCAGGCCCGCAACCTGCGCACCGGCCTGCTGTTCACCGCACCGGCTCTCATCGTTCTCGCAATCTTCGTTTTCTATCCGGCAATCAAGACGTTCACCACGTCTCTGACTTCCGACCGCATCAACCGCGCCGGCAAGTTCGTCGGCTTCGACAACTACGTCAAGCTGTTCCAAAGCGCCGACTTCTGAACCGACGTCAAGAACACCCTCGTCTACGCAGTGGCCTACGCTCCGATCGTCGTGATCGTCGCACTCGCGTTCGCACTGCTGCTCAACCGCAAGGACCTCAAGTTCGTCGGATTCTTCCGTACCTGCATGTTCCTGCCGTTCGTCATCTCCCTGACCGTCGCCGCCATCGCATGGCAGTTCATCCTCTCCCCGTCGCTAGGCCTGGTTCCGTACTGGATCCAGCAGCTGACCGGCATCGCGCACGTCGATCTGCTCGGCACCCGCGAAACCGCCATGGCGGCCATCGTCTTCATCACCGTGTGGAAAAACTTCGGCTACTTCATGGTCATCTTCCTCGCAGGTCTGCAGGGCATCTCCGCCGAACTGTATGAGGCCGCTTCCCTCGACGGCGCCTCCGCATGGCAGAAGTTCCGTTACATCACCCTTCCGGCGCTGCGCCCAACTTTCAACTATGTGGTCATCTTCGGCCTCATCGGTTCCTTCCAGGTCTTCGATCAGGTCTTCATCCTGACCTCCGGCGGCCCGGCACGCGCCACCGAAACCATCGTGTACCGCATCTACACCGAGGCATTCGGCAACGGCAAGCTCGGTTACGCATCCGCACTGTCGTACGTGCTGCTGATCATGACGCTCATCGTGGGCCTCATCCAGCTGTACACCAACAACAAGCATGAGAAGGAGGAAATCGCATGAGCACCGCGACTCTTTCCGCACAAGAGCGAGAGAATGCCCGCATCAACGCCGAAAACGAGCGTCTTCGCAAGCAGGCGACCCGCAAGCGTCGCATCGGCCTGGGCTTCAGCTACTTCGCACTGATCCTCATCACCATCCTGATGATCTTCCCGCTGCTGATCGTCGTGCTGGTGTCGTTCACCCCGAACGCCATCACGCAGACCTGGCCGCCGAAGCTCATTCCGAGCCAGTTCACCCTTGAAAACTACCAGTCGCTGTTCAAACGCCTGCCGATCGGCCGAGAAATGCTCAACACCGTCATCTTCGCCGGTGCCGTGACCATCATCTCCGTGTTCTTCGACTCCCTGGCCGCCTACGGCCTGTCCCGTGTGAACTTCAAGGGCCGTGGCCTGCTGCTCGGCGTGCTGATCGCCACCATGATGATCCCGGGCATGGCCCTGCTCATCCCGGTGTACAAGCTGCTCGCCAACATGGGCCTCATCAACAGCTACTGGGGCATCATCATCCCGCGTATGGCCGACGTCGGCGGCATCTTCCTGCTGCGCCAGTTCTTCATCTCCATTCCGAAGGACCTCGACAACGCGGCCCGCATCGATGGCGCAGGCGAATTCCGTATCTTCGCGCAGATCATCCTGCCGAACGCGGTGCCGGCCATCCTCACCGTGGGCATGTTCAACTTCATGGGCAACTGGAACGATCTGCTCTGGCCGTTGATCATGACTTCCAAGCCGGAGACCCGCACCATCACCGCAGGCCTCGCAATGCTGACCGGCCACGGTTCCTCCGTCACCCCGTACGGCGTGGTGATGGCAGGCGCCCTGATCTCCGCACTGCCGCTGCTGGTGGTCTTCTTCTTGGTGCAGAAGCGCTTCGTCGAAGGCATCGCCATGACCGGCATGAAGTAAAGCCCAACTTCATCGCCTGATCAAACAATCCATAATTGAAAATCCATAATTGAACCTTGTTTTCCTTCCTTCGATAACCGCACCGTTTGGTGCATAGAACAAGGCCGTCGGCGTGGCTCCTCCCCACGGTGGCGGCCTTGTTCTGTATTCTCGTAAAAAACGTTTGTACACGTATTCGATACACGTATGTAGACGACGCAAAGGAGCGCGCATATGACTTCGCATATTCTCGAACGGGTCCCCCTACAGCAGGTGAGGCTACTGCCAGGAGAACATTTTGACGCGCAGCAGGCCGGCGCGCGGTACCTGCTTGATCTCGACGTCGATCGCCTGCTATATCCCTTCCGCAGGGAGGCGGGACTGCCGCAGCCGACCGATGCCGACGGCAATCCGGTAACGTCGTACCCGAATTGGGAGGAAACGGGGCTTGACGGCCATATCGCAGGGCATTATCTGTCGGCTTGCGTCGGATTCGCGCAAGTCGCAGACGATCCGCAACCGTTCATCGACCGCGCCGCCACCGTGGTGCGGTCATGGCATGAATGCCAGCAGTCGTTTGCCGGCGATGCTGTGATGCGCGGGTATGTGGGTGGTGTGCCTGATTCTCGCACCGTGTTCGGGCGCCTTGCCGTAGGCGATGTTGAATCGCAGAATTTCTCGATGAACGACGCATGGGTGCCCATGTATAACGTTCACAAAACGTTCGCCGGTTTGTTGGATACATGGGCCGATTTTGCTTCTATCGATGAACAGACTTCGCAGCTGGCACGTACCGTCGTGCTTGATCTGGCCGATTGGTGGTGCCGTATCGCCGAGCCGCTGGACGACGAGACCTTCGACAGGATTCTGGTGAGCGAATTCGGCGGCATGTGCGAATCGTTCGCCGAACTGTACGCGCGTACCGGCGAGGAGCGCTACCATGTGATGGCCGACCGCTTCAAAGACCACGCCATCTTCGACCCGCTGGCGCAAGGCGAGGATGTGCTCACCGGCATGCACGCCAACACGCAGATTCCCAAAGTGCTTGGATGGGAACGTTTGGGCGCGATTTGCAACGATGAACAGGCCGACGCCGCCACTAACACCTTCTGGGATTCCGTGGTACATCACCGTTCCGTAAGCATCGGCGCGCATTCCGTGTCCGAGCATTTCCACCCGACGGACGATTTTTCATCCATGATCGAATCGCGAGAAGGCCCGGAAACCTGCAATTCGTACAACATGTCGAAACTTGCGGAACGACTGTGGCTGCGTTCCGGCAGCGCCGACTATATCAACTTCTACGAGCGGGTGCTGGAAAATCACCTGCTGTCCACCATCAATCCGAAGCAGCCGGGATTCGTGTATTTCACGCCGATGCGATCGCAGCATTATCGTGCCTATTCCACACCTCAGGAATGCTTCTGGTGTTGCGTCGGTTCGGGATTGGAGAATCACGCCCGATATGGACGATTGATTTACGCGCTGCAGCGGCCGGCTGCGCAGGATTCGGCTGATTCGGCTGCTGCTGGTTTTGCCAGTTCTGCCGCCGAGACGGGCAATACCGTTTCAAACAATGCCGAGGCGGAAGCTACGCGCCTGCTGGTCAATCTGTACATCGATTCCACCTTCGACTGCCCGGGGCAGGGTCTGCGCATCACGCAGCGCGCCGCTCGCATTGAGGATGGCGTCGATTACACGGTGACGTTCACATTGGAATCCACGGCCGAGCATGTTCCCGATACTCCCGGTGGTTTGCGGGAAACCACGCTGTTTCTGCGCCGTCCGTGGTGGGCGGAGCATTACGGCGTCATGGAGGCCACATGCGCCGTCTGCACGCTTGATCCGGCACGCACCAACGATATTCCCGAAGGATATCTGCCGTTGCGTCTGCGCTGGAACGGCGTTGCGGAAGTGGTGATGCGGTTGCGGCCGCGGATCACCGTCGAGCGTATGCCGGACGGTTCGCCTTGGGTCAGTTTCATGAAGGGGCCGAAGGTAATGGCGCTGGCTTCGGATAGCGACGATATGGACGGCGAATTCGCGGACGCCGGCCGTATGAGTCATATTGCCACCGGTCCGTTGCGTCCGCTCGTATCCATGCCGATCATCAACGGCAATCCGGTCAAGGCGTGCGCGCAGGTTTCCAGACCGTACGTGCATGGCCTCACCGTTGCCGCGACGGACGTTTCCGGCCGTACCATGCTGTTCGACATGCATGAGTTCAGCAGTATGCATGGCTGCCGGTATTCCGTGTATCTGCCGGTTGCCGACGATGGCAACGTGTGTGCGTTGCGCGCGCAACTGGCCGATATCGATGCGCGTCAGGCCGCTAGCGAGCAGACCGTTGTCGACACCATCGCATGCGGTCAGCAGCAATCGGAAGTCGATCATCGGTATTCGGGCGATAACGACATGATGGGTGCCGACGGCACGTTGCATTGGCGTCGCGCGTTGGCTGGTGGCGAATTCCAGTATGCGATGCGCGGGCGTGGTCAGGCGCATCGTTTGGAAATCGAGGTGATTGCCGATTCCGCGGAAAGCGACGGTGAAAACGCGGCGTATGAAGTGACGCTCGACGGCCTGCCATTGCAGCGTGGCGAGCATCGTCGCATCGACGGCGATCCCACGGCAATCGACGTGTATCCGCTGCCGGATGCCATAGAAACTGCGGAAACCGCGGAAAATATTGAGAATACCGGAGAAAACGACAATGCTGACGACGCTGCGATCGTACGCATCTCGGCTTCGGCGCATGACGGCGCGAAAATCACCGCCCTACGATTGCATAAGTAGGATTGCAGCGATGAAAATCGCGATATGGCAGACGACTGACCGTCCGGGGGCGTCTGCCATGGCGATCCGGTGATTGGAGGATGCTGATACGCATTGTGGCGGCAACGATGGTATTCGTTGCCGCCACAATGTTTTTGCGGTTGCTGTTCCGGCTGGCGTCGGTTGCCGTCAATGAGTGGGTGTCTTGCCTGCCGCCGACGGTCGTTGCGACGGTTATTGGGCTCCGTTTGACTGGTCGTCTCCGGAGTTGTCGCCACTGCTGTTGCCGCCGTTGCCGCCGTCTCCGGAGCTGTCTCCGCCGTTATTGCCGCTGTCTCCGCCGTCTCCGGAGTTGCCGCCGTCTCCGTTACCGCCGCTGTTCTGATCGCTGTTTTGCGTAGGATCGGGTGTGGTCTGCTCGGTGTTCTCTTCGGCCTTCGGCATCTCCTGATTCTGCCGTGTCTCGGTCTTCTGCGCGCCGGTGCCCCATGTGCCGTCCGGGCCGCCGATCTTGCCGTTGTCGGTCGGTTCGGTGAAGGTCAGCACCTCCTGATTCTGCAATGCGAGCGACATGAACTCCTCGAACAGATGCGACGGGTAGCCCGTGGAGGAAACGCCATAGCCTGCGAACGATGGCACTTCCTGCGCGCTGCCGTCTTCCGCAGGATTCCAAATGGCCCACACATTGAGCAGCTGCGGCGTGTAGCCCACGAACGAAGCGGCCTTCTCGTCGTTTGCGGTACCGGACTTACCGGCCACCTGACGTCCGAGACGTGTCGAAACGCCAGCCGCGGTGCCATACGTGGTGGTGCCCTGCATGGCCTTCTGCACCAGATGGCAATCGTTCGCATCGAACACCTGCTGGTTCTCCTGAGCCGTCTTGTACAGCTCCTTCGAACCGTCGGACGTGAGCACCGTGTCGACGATGTGCAGCGTGTTCTTCACGCCATCGTTCGCAATGGTGGAGTGGCCTTGCGCCAGATCCCACACGGTAATGCCGTTGATGCCCAGAATGTTGTAGGTGGTGTCTTCGGCGATGTCTTCCTCAATGCCCGCCTGATGCGCGATCTTGGCGAGATTCGCGGCGCCGAGGTGCTTGTTGACCTCCATGAACACCGTGTTCACCGAATTCGCGGTCGCCTGATAGAGGTTGATATACCCGTAATTGGTGTTCAACGCGTTCGGCACCTGCGCGGTGGTTCCCGGCGTCGTTTCAAACGTCAGGCCGGAATTGCCGTTGAAGATGGTGTTGAAATTCACACCCTCCTGCGCGGCTCCCAGCAAGCCGAACGGCTTCATGGTGGAACCCGGTTCGAACGTGGCCTGCGTGGCGTTGTTGAGCTGCTTGGTGAGGTAATCGTTGCCCGCATACATGGCTTTCACGGAACCGGTCTTCTGATCGACCGCAATACCGCCCACCTGAATACTTTCCGGCATGCCCTCCGGTCGGGTGTCGCCGACCTGCTGAATCTCGTCCTGCATGTCCTTGTCGAGCGTGGTGACGATCTTGTAGCCGCCGGTTTCCAGATCATCGGCGGTGAACGCCTTGGAATTGACCAGTTCGTTCTTCACCGTGGTCAGCAGATACCCGTTCGCGCCGGCCATCTGGTTGCTCTGCTGTATTTCCGCCACGGCAGGGAACTGCGCTTCCTTCTTCTCCTGGGCGGTGATGTAGCCGTCTTCCTTCATGATGCTGAGCACGCGGTCATATCGCTTTTCGGCCTGTTCCTGATTGACGGCCGGATCCCATGAGCTCGGCGCCGGAATGATACCGGCCAACATGGCGGCTTCCGACAAGGTCAGATCGCTGGCGTTCTTGTTGAAATACGCCTTCGCCGCCGCCTGAATGCCATATGCGCCACGACCAAGATAAATCGTGTTCATGTAATTGCATAGCACCTGGCTCTTATCTTGTGCCTGCGCGATCTTGATGGCCAGGAACGCTTCCCTCAGCTTGCCGGAATACGACGTGGTTTCGCCCAAATAGTAGCGTTCCGCATACTGTTGGGTGATGGTCGAACCGCCCTGACGGCTGCCTGTGGTCAGATTCGTATACAGCGCTCGCGCGATGCCATACAGATCGATGCCCTTGTTGGTGTAGAAGGAACGGTCTTCCGACGCGACGATGGCATTGCCCACATAATCCGGCAATACCGCACAGTCGATGATTTCGCGGTTCTGTTCCGCGTAGCTGCCAATTTCCGTAGTGCCGTCGGCATAGTAGACGGTGGTTTTTTCGGCGAGGGCGAACTTTTCCGGTTCGGGGATTTCCGTGGTGATATACATGTATGCGAACAGGCCGATTCCTGCCGCGAGCAGCGCCGCGAAGATGCCGAGTACCCACTTCAGCACGAGATGCTTGCGCTTGTTCTGCTTTTTCTTAGGTCCGTTGGCGCGGTGCGATCCGTGGTTCTGCGGCTTGGGCGCGCTATGGGATGCGTTGCTGCGATTGCTGCCGGCGCCGCCGCTGCGGGCGCTTCTTGAGCGTGAGCTTACGCTTCGTGTGTGTGAAACCATAGGTTCCACCGTAGCTGATTGACTTGAGAAATCAGGTGAAAATGGGGTGAGTTTGCCCTTGGGAGGGCTTTTTTGCGCAGCTCTTTTACAAATCGACAGTTTGTGGGTCGTTGTCTCAATATCGGCTTATTTTCAGGGTTTTATCAGTTTTTCAGGTGCCTTTTCGCTGTTTCGCAGGTATGCTTGAAATTTGGTACCTGTGAAACGCATATATGCATATATATAACAGAGGAGTCGTTTACAGATGAGCATTCGTGTAGCTATCGCTGGCGTTGGCAATTGCGCTTCTTCGCTGGTGCAGGGCGTTGAATACTACAAAGACACGAAGGACGAGGATAAGATTCCCGGTCTGATGCACAATAATTTCGGCGGATATCGCGTGCGTGACATTGAATTCGTCGCCGCATTCGATGTGGACGCGCTGAAGGTCGGCAAGGATCTGTCTGAAGCCATCGAAGCGTCGCAGAACAACACGATCAAATTCGCCGACGTGCCGAATCTGGGCGTCGAAGTGCTGCGCGGCCCGACCAACGATGGTCTGGGTGAATACTATCGCCAGATGATCGAAGAGTCCGACGCCGAGCCGGTCGACGTGGCCCAGGTGCTGCGCGACAAGAAGGTCGATGTGCTCGTTTCCTACCTGCCGGTCGGTTCCGAGCAGGCCGACAAGGCATACGCCCAGGCCGCCATGGACGCCGGATGCGCGTTCGTGAACTGCCTGCCGGTGTTCATCGCCTCCGACCCGGAGTGGGCGCAGAAGTTCCGTGATGCCGGTGTGCCGATCGTCGGCGACGATATCAAGTCCCAGGTCGGCGCCACCATCACGCACCGCGTGCTCGCCCGTCTGTTCGAGGATCGTGGCGTGCGTCTGGACCGCACGTACCAGCTCAACGTGGGCGGCAACATGGACTTCATGAACATGCTGCAGCGCTCGCGCCTGGAATCCAAGAAGATTTCCAAGACCCGCGCCGTCACTTCCGTGGTGCCGCACGATATGGATCCGCATAACGTGCATATCGGTCCGTCCGATTACGTGGCATGGCTTGACGACCGCAAGTTCGCGTTCGTGCGTCTTGAAGGCACTACGTTCGGCGATGTGCCGCTGAGCTTGGAATACAAGCTGCAGGTGTGGGATTCCCCGAATTCCGCCGGTATTGTGATCGATGCCGTGCGTGCCGCCAAGATCGCGCTCGACCGTCATCTGGCCGGCCCGATTCTGGCTCCGAGCTCCTATTTCATGAAGTCGCCGGCCGTGCAGCACGAGGATGGCGAGGCCCGCCGCTTGGTGGAGGAGTTCATCAAGGGCGAGGTCGAAGGCAGTGAAGAGCAGCTTGATGCCGATGTCGCCGCCGCCAAGGCAGCTGGCAAGGATGTGTGGCGCGCCTGATTTTTAGTTCGCCTGATATGAGGAATCCCCAATCTACCGTCGGTGGATTGGGGATTTTTAATTACGATTTGGAAACGATGCGTATCGTCACTTCTTGAGGAGTGGTTCGACCTGTTCCTCGTACGCGGTCAACGCGGTGTCGATCACGTTGTGCATGTCGTAGTACTTGTACGTGCCCAAACGGCCGCCGAACACGGTCCTCGGCTCGGCCTTCGCGAGCTCCTCGTACCTCGCGTACAACGCCTTGTCGGCCTCCGTGTTGATCGGATAGTACGGCTCGTCCCCGCGCTCGGCGAAACGGCTGTACTCCTCCCACACCACGGTCCTGTCCGGGTTCTGCGAAGCCCTGCGCTCCGGGTTGAAGTTCTTGAACTCGATCGCGCGCGTGTACGGCACGTCCGGGTCGGAGAAGTTCATCACCGGGCATCCGAAATGGTCGCCCTCGTCGTAACGCACCTCCCTGAAG
>SAMEA3387462__coassemble_655_pt1 | contig 10079 bp, 7 predicted proteins | sample SAMEA3387462__metabat2_low_PE_020 | metagenome-assembled genome bin SAMEA3387462 (sample SAMEA3387462) | Felis catus | biome: Faeces | place: United Kingdom | collected 2012
GCTTGAGATTCGACATACGTTCCACCCTAGCGCCAGATATGCTGTGACGCCATCATGCGCAGGAATGAAATAGCGGTAAGATAAAGCCGCTTTTGTGAGGTAAGGTTGTCTCCGCATGTGGGTGAGATGGAAGCCATCAAAAAGTCACTACCCGCATTAAACATGCCGATGATGCCAAGGGAAAGGTGAATGCATGACGTTGCTGAGCGAATACTACGTGCCCGGATTGCATATTGAGGATCGTTCCATCAAGGTGCCGTTGGATTGGACGGGCCACGAGCCTGGTCATGGGTTCGATGGCGAATCGATCAGCCTGTTCTACCGTGTGGTCACCGCTCCCGAATATGTGCATGATGATCTTCCGCTGCTCGTGTTCCTGCAGGGTGGTCCCGGTGGTTCCGGTCCGCGTCCGCTCGGTCCAAGTTCCGATGGTTGGATTGAGGAGGCCATCAAGCATTTCCGCGTGGTGTTGCCGGATCAACGTGGTACGGGGCGTTCGTCCCGCGTCGATACGCATGTGATTGAGGGTATGGATGGCGGCGGCAAGGCCGGTGCCGCGTTTTTGAAGCGCTTCCTCGCCGATTCGATCGTTCGTGATTTCGAGCATCTGCGTCGTACCGAATTCGGGGGCGCACGTTGGGTCACGCTTGGTCAAAGCTATGGCGGATTCCTGACGCTGACGTATCTTTCGCTGTTCCCGCAAGGGGTTATCGCCAGTTTCACCACGGGCGGCATTCCGCATGTTCCCGCCGATGCGACCGACGTGTACCGTCATACGTTCCCACGCATGGTGGCAAAGACGAAGCAGTTCTACGAGCGTTACCCGATCGATATCGAACGTGCCGCGGCCGTCGCCGACATTCTGCAGTCGCGCAAGGTCGCATTGCCGAACGGCGATCCGCTCACGGTGGAACGTTTCCAATGCTTGGGATCCGATTTCGGCATGAAGCCAAGTTTCGAACGCGTGCATTGGATTCTTGACCAGGCATTCCTTGACGGCGACGGTTCGGCCTCGACCTCGGCGGAACTGTCTGACGAATTCCTGTCTTCCGTGATGGATGCGACCTCGTCTCGCCCGCTGTACTGGCCGTTGCAGGAGTTCATCTACGCCAACGGCGAGCTGGAAACGCCGATTTGCTGGGCCGCCCAGCGCGTGCGCGGCGAGCATCCGGAATTCGCGGGTGACATTCGTCCGCTTAATTTCACCGGCGAGGCCATGTTCCCGTGGATGTTCGAGCAGGAACGTGCGTTGCGTCCGTTCAAACCGGCCATGGACGTGCTTATGGAAGACACGCATTTCGGCACAATCTACGATGCTGACCAGTTGGCGCGCAATGAGGTTCCGCTGCAGGCTGCCGTCTATTTTGACGACATGTACGTAGATTCTGGATTGCAGCTCGACATGCTGTCTCGCATCGGTCGTTCACATTATTGGACTACCAATGAGTTTGAACATGATGGCGTGCATGGTTCCACCGTGTTCAGACATCTGTTTACCGAGGCGTTGAACCGCGGAGATTTGGCGGAGTTGTTCTGACGATTGTTCGGCAACGACGAGTATCGATAGCAAAGGAAAGAAACATGGCCAATCCAACCATCGGATTCATCGGATACGGCAATATGGCGCAGGCGATCGCCGAAGGCCTAGTCAACGCTGGCGTCGTCAATGGCGGCGACATCGTGGCCTGTGCCGCGCATTACGACAAGCTGGAACGCAACGCCGCCAAACTTGGTGCGAAAGCGGTGCGTACCGCCGCGCAAGTCGCCGAAGCAGCTGACATGGTCGTCATCGCCATCAAGCCGTATCAGATCGAAACCGTGATCGCACCGATCATTGATCAGCTGGCGCAAGAGAACACCATCGTCGTGTCCATTGCGGCAGGCTGGGATCTGAACAAATTCCGCGACCTGTTCGGAACGTCTTTCGAACAGGCACACATCCAATGCACCATTCCGAACACGCCGATGGCTGTCGGCAAAGGCGTGCTGGTCACGGAAATCGACAACACGCTCACGCAGGAACAGACGGAAACCTTCGAAAACCTGTTTTCGTCAATCAGCCTGATCGAACGCGTGGACACCGCACACATGGGCATCGGCATGTGCATCGCCGGCTGCGCGCCGGCCTTCACCGACATGTACATCGAAGCATTGGGCGATGCCGGTGTGAAATATGGATTGCAGCGTGCTACCGCGTATCGTCTGGCTGCCAAAATGGTGGAAGGCGTGGGCGCACTCTATTTGGCCAACGAAACGCATCCGGGTGCCATGAAAGACGCTGTCTGCTCTCCGGGAGGCACCACCATCAAGGGTGTCGCATCGTTGGAGGAAAGCGCGTTCCGTGGTGCCGTGATCAAAGCGGTCGACGCCATCGAAGCCTAATACTAAACTAAGGAACCATGTCTCTTACTATCGGAATCGTCGGACTGCCGAACGTCGGCAAGTCCACCATGTTCAACGCATTGACCCGTAACAACGTGCTGGCGGAAAACTATCCGTTCGCCACCATCGAGCCGAACACCGGCATCGTGCCGCTGCCGGACGACCGTCTGCCGGTGCTCGCCAAGCTCGTGCACACCGAGAAGATCGTGCCGGCCACCGTCACCTTCGTCGACATCGCAGGCATCGTCAAGGGCGCTTCGGAAGGCGAAGGCCTGGGCAACAAGTTCCTCGCCAACATTCGCGAAGCCGACGCGATCTGCGAGGTCGTGCGTGCCTTCGAAGACGATGATATCGTGCACGTCAACGGCAAGGTCGATCCGTCCGACGACATTGAAACCATCAACACCGAGCTGATCCTCGCCGATCTGCAGACCATCGAGAACGCGCTGCCGAAGTTGGAGAAGGATTTGCGCGGCAAGAAGATCGAACCGGCCTACATGGAAGCCGTCAAGCAGGCGAAGACCATTCTTGAAGCTGGCGAAACCATTGATAAGGCGACTCGCGAAGGTCGTTTCGACAAGGATTCCGTCTACGATCTGCACTTGATGAGCGCCAAGCCGTTCATCTACGTGTTCAACGTGGACGATGCCGAGCTGCAGAACAAAGACATGCAGGCCAAGCTCGCCGCATCCGTGGCTCCGACTCCGGCCATTTTCCTCAACGCGCAGTTTGAAGCCGACCTGACCGAGCTCGACGAGGCTGACGCTCGCGAGATGCTTGCGGACGCCGGTCTTGAGGAGTCCGGATTGGATCAGTTGGCGCGAGTCGGCTACGATACGCTCGGCCTTTCCACCTTCCTCACCGCAGGCGAGAAGGAAGTTCGCGCATGGCAGATCCACAAGGGCTATACCGCGCCGCAGGCTGCCGGCGTGATTCATACGGACTTCGAAAAAGGCTTCATCAAGGCCGACATCGTCTCCTACGACGATTTCGTGGCTGCCGAAGGCTCCATGGTCAAGATCAAGGAGGAAGGCAAGCTACGCCAGGAAGGCCGCGACTACGTGATGCAGGACGGCGATATCGTCGAATTTAAATTCAACGTCTCGAAGTAAGTGTTTCTCTGGCTCCCCTGAGGGGAGCTGTCGCTACAAGCGACTGAGGAGCGGCACGGATAAGGCCTGAGAAGTCGTCTTCTCAGGCCTTTGTCATGACATTGTTCTGCAAGGATTGGCTGCTGCAGCAGCATAATGTGTGTTTTATTATTCGGCCTTGGCGGCTTGCTGGTCAATCCAATTGTTGACGTCGGTGACCGCCTCGTCAAGGGTTGCTTTGGCGGCTTTGCAGTATTTGGAATCTACAGGTTGACGATTTCCGCGCCGAACGGCCAGAGCGCAAGCTTGGCCATCTTGAATGATTGCAATCCGAACGGAATACCGATAATGGTGATGCAGTTGAGCACGCCGGCTCCCAGATAGCCGAGCGCCATCCATCAGCCGACCAGCACCACCCACAGGATGTTGCCGAGAACTCGCATGATTTGCCCCTTTCCGATTCCGGTCGATGCCTCGCATGTTCAGCTTCACTATTTTGCCAGACAGCATGACGGAAACACGAGACGCAACCCTTGGCTCGCCCCTGATTCATCCTCGGACCGCTATTCAGGCGGATCGTATGCGGTAAGCCCAATCCTTTTGTGAAGATTTTGTGTATTGTCGGGCATGCGTGGGTTTCACTGTCGATTTGAATGATGATAGGCTTCTCGATGTCTGCCGTACGAAGACCCATCAAGGAGATGCCATGAACCTGTATCGCTACGCGATGTTCATCGCACGCGCCTGCCGTGGGTCGTTCGTCGGCAATGTTCTGTTTGCCAATCCACAAATGGCCCTATTCTCGATGCTGGTGTAGCGGGGACACGCCTTATGCCGGGATGTACCGATGGCCCATCCGCAGTCGACGTCGCATGAATCGCTCACCATAGCCATCAACTTACGCAAAGCCGCGAATCGTTTGCCGTATATGAATGCGGAACGGATGGCGGCTTTTCCTTTACCCCGGACTCATCGGTGTCCCCGCGTCTTGACACAAGTATGGGGCCGGATCGCCCACACATGCCGTTACCAACAGAAGGAAATGCTGTGACCTCACAGAAAACCGCGGAATTCGGGTCCGCCGCCAGTTCCGTAAAGCCTATTGATTCGCACGCCCGATTCATCGTCGTGGGCGTGATCGTCGTCGGCTCGTTCATCGCGCTGCTCAACCAGACCGTCATGTCACCGGCCTTGCCGGCACTGATGCGTGATTTCAATATCACCACCGGCACCGTGCAGTGGGTGACCAGCGTCTACATGCTGGTCTCGGGCATCATGGTGCCGATTTCAGGCTATCTGATTGATAAATTCTCCACCCGAAAGCTCTTCGCCGGAGCTCTTGCCACTTTCATGGTCGGCACACTGCTGTGTGCCGTCGCGCCGAATTTCGTGCTGTTGCTCGTCGGACGCATACTGCAATCCGCCGGCTCCGGCGTGCTGTTGCCATTGGTCGCCGTAGTGCCGATGCTCGTCTATCCGCCGGATAAGCGCGGCACCGCCATGGGCATGGCCGGTATCGTCATGGCCGCCGGCCCGGCTATCGGCCCGGTTGTCGGTGGTCTGGTGATTGACAGTTTCGGATGGCGCCCGATGTTCATTGGCATCGCAGTCGTGGCACTGGTCATCCTTGTCGGAGGCACGATGATGCTCAAGAACGTCGGCGAGTTGAAGAACCCAAAGCTCAACATCCTGTCCGTGATCCTTTCGACCATCGCGTTCGGTGGCCTGCTCTATGGCTTCTCGTCCGCTTCCACGATGGGATGGGCCAGTCCGGTCGTCATTACCTCAATCGTCGTTGGTCTTGTGGCCTTCGTCGCATTCGTATACAAGCAAGTCAAGCTCGATGAGCCATTGTTGCGCGTTGACACCCTTGCCACCCGCAACTTCCGCAACTCCGCGATTCTGGTCACTCTGATCAACGCCGCAGTCGCCGCAACCAACGTGACGTTGCCTATCTTCATCCAGAATGTGCTCGGCCAATCCGCCACCGTCACCGGCATGGTCATGCTGCCCGCCGCGGCGGTCGGCATCATCCTGAGTCCGGTCGCCGGTGCCGCATTCGACAAATTCGGCCCGCGCGGCGTGGGCATCGGCGGCCTTGCGCTCATGACCATCTCTCTTGGTCTTCTCGGCACCATCAACACCAGGACATCAGTGCTGTTTGTCGCCGTGTTCTGCGCATTGCAGGCATCCGGTCAGGCTATCGCCAACATGCCGATCAACACTTGGGGCGTCAACGCTTTGCCGAACGACATGATCGCCCATGGCAACGCCATCGCCAACACCGGCCGCCAGATCGCGGCAGCCATTGCGACCTCGCTTCTGGTCACCGCAGAAACATCCGTGACCGCCTCGCACATGTCCCAGGGTGTGAAGTCCGCCACGGCCAGCGGCATCGCGTTCTCCTACCTGCTGTGCGCCGCCATCTCGCTGGTCGCCCTGATCATCTGCATCTTCACCGTCACCAGCCGTGCCAAGGAGAAGGCCGCACGCAACGCCAAGGCCTACGAGGCGCAAGCCTCCGCCGAAGTCGCGGCCGAAACCACTGAAGGCCAGCCCGCCGAGCATCACTACGCCGGCGCATACGTGGCCCCTGCCTCCTCCCTGTTCAAGCAGGCCCAGGAACAGTCCATCGGCGGGATCATGGACGATCAGCCCTACAGCTGCCTGGACAGCGATGACATCACGCATGTGGTGCGCGAGTTCATCCGCCTCAACGTCTCCAGCCTTCCCGTGGTGAACGGCGATGGCAGGCTCGTCGGCTTCGTCAGCGACGGCGATGTCATGAAATCGATTGCCACCTATGAATCCCGTACGGTTTCCACCGGCACCGGTTCGACGATGGTGGTGTTCGACGACGAAACCGTGGCCTCCAAGGTGCAGGCGCTCTCCGGCAAGAAGGTGATGGACATCGCCACGCGTAAGGTCGTTGCCGCCACGCCCGACCAGCATGTTGGAGAGGTGGCCCGAATCCTCGCCAAGAAGCAGTTCAAGAAACTGCCGGTGGTGGATGGTGATGGCAGACTCGTCGGTGTGATCCGCCGTAAGTCCGTGATGGAACATGCCTTCGACGCGCTGTTCCCAAAGGATGATCGGTGATTAGGCGCCATCATCGCTGAATAGAATGAATGGAACATGAGGCTTCCCTTCTCGCGGGGAAGCCTCATTGCTTTGTCCGCGGAGTCTTACGGCACCTGCGCAAGGGCAACGTCACGCCTTCATGATGCACTATTGAATAGTGTGTTCCTATCGTTGCATGGTGACGCTAACGCATGGCGTCACGATACCGAAGCCTGCCATCTAACGGCGGATACGGCTCGTTGCTGGAGTCGTGCACGCATACGCGCGTCGGCGTGCGTGGGATGTCCATTCAGGTTTTTCCCATCTTCGAACTCGTGAAATAGGTGAGGTTAACAAGACGAAGAACGATGACATCCGTCGATTCGCAAGGGGTGGACGCATATGGATTATCAGTATCAGGCCGTTGAACAGCCTTCCAATCCCCGCAAAACCTGGCCGATTGTCCTTTCCGTGGTCGTGGCGCTCACTGTGGCATGCGGCGCAGGAGTGTACGTCTACCACAACAAACGGCAGGAGGCGTTGGACACATGCCGGCAATCGCTTGCGGAATTCAGCTCGGCCCGTAAGGCCGTGCTCGACACATCCGAAAACGGTAGCGAGCTGCAGAAATTGATCCGTGGTGCGCTCGGCGTGAACGACATCATCGACGCGTTCGCGGACGCCGCCACCAGCGCAGAGAACACGGTCGATACGGAAGGCTGTAAGGCGGACGCCACCATCACGCAGCTCAATCTCATCGCCAAAACACTAGACAGCGCCACGGACTCCCTGAATAACAGCCTGAAGGACATCCGGGAGAAGAACGGCACGAATGCGCTGCAGGATTCGCGGAACGATTCGGATGGCACGACAACGAACGGACCATCCTCCAATACTCAGTCCAATACGTCATCGGGGCAATTGCTCGACGTTCCTTCGAACGGTTCTTCCGCCACGGAATCGTTGGATGAATCGAAGAAGGAACTGCAGCAGTCGCTCGACAAGGCGGACAAATTGGTCAACAAGCTTGGCAAGGACGAAACACTGACATTGACTGGCCGTAAACTGCTGTCCGCATTGTCCAAAGCTGTGGATTCCGGTCAAAAACTCATTGAAAACAGCAATATCAAGGATTCCAAGTACTACAAGGCAGCCAAAGTCACGCTCGATGAGGCCATCGATGTGGCCGAGAATTGGGTGGACAGACAGGCGTCCAAAGCGCAATGACGATTCTCCCTCGTGTTGCTTCCATACGCGCGTCTAAAGTTTCCCGGAAAAACGTCGACGATTATGACATCAGAGAATATGACGCCATGACGGATGGAAGCGTAAGAGGGGGTACGAATGGCGAAATCGGGGTGTGGGCGTCGGGAAACATCGCGTTTGCGAACCCGGTCGCCCGTCCATATCCTAGACGATCGGGTTCGCAAGACCGATTAGAAGAACAGCGCTGAGACTCCGGCCGCAAAGCACATAAGCAGCACAGACGTGATGAAACTCGCCAGGAACGCCTTCTGTCCCTTCTTCGCGATGGCGCTGAAATTCACGTTGATGCCGAGCGCCGCCATGGCCATGCCGAGCACGATGTATGCGAAATCGACCAGATTCGGTGCGATGGCACCGATGAACGGCACGAACGTGCCGATGATGGAAGCGCCGATGAAACCGAGCATGAACCATGGGAACGACACTTTGCGTTTACCGTCCGTCGGTATTTCGGAATGGTTTCTGTCCCACCAGATGGCGATGACGATGGCCGCGAACACCAGCATCAGCACGCGGGAAAGCTTCATGATGGTGGCGATGTCCACCGCGCCGAACGCGTCGCCGGCCGCCACGGCATGGGCGATTTCGTGCAAGGAGGCTCCGGCGGTGATGCCCAGCTGCGTCTTACTCAAACCGGTCAATGGTCCAAGGGCGATTTCCAGTAACGCGAAGATGGTGCCCATGATGGCGACGATGGCCACGGCCATCACTTCGTTGTCGGCTTTTTCATCCTCTTTTTCCGGCGGTACTTTGATGGAGCCAGACAATCCCATGACGGCGGCCGCACCGCAAATGCCGGTGCCGCCCGCCACCAGAATGGCGAGTTGCGGGTTGACGCCAAATTTGCGGGCGATGGCGTAGCACACCACGATGGTGAGTGTCACGACCACGGCCGCGATGGGCAGACACTTGATGCCTTGGGTGAACAATACGGTCAGATTGAGCTTGAAGCCGAGCAGAATGATTCCCAGACGCAACAGTTTATTGGAAATAAGTCCTGCTGCGTCCTTCACGCCGGACCTGTGTTCCACGGAACGGCTGGAATACCATTTGCGAATCGGAAACTGGGCCGCCATGCCGATGAGCATTGCGATGATCAGCGCGCCGAACAGACTGAATCCCGGAAACTGTTTAAGCCACGAAGCCACTAGTGAGGCGGCCAAAGTGACGATGCCGACGAAAACCATTTCCTTGGTAGCTATGCGAGCCCACCATGTTTTGCAAAAACCAATCACGTGTCTCAAGTGTTCCAGCCGGTTCGGACATCGGTATGGTGCGGAAAGCGATGACTTCAGCGCCGTGCCAACGATACTGAAATCCAATGCGCGATCGGCAGCAGGTACAGGAACACTGCCAATGTCAGACTGGACGTGGGCGCTCCCACCGAAGCGAGCGGCACCGCTCCGGCGATGGACCATGGAATCAGCGGAGCCACCACCACGGCGGTATCCTCCAGATTGATGGCCTTGCGATGCTCGTCGGACTCCAGATGGTCGCATAGCTGATTTGTCAGCATGATCGACAATGTTTGATTGCAGGCGACGGCACTCGCCACGAGAGACGTTACCAGCGTGGCGCCGAATACGCTGATATGCCGGGCAAGTGATGCGACCATCCGATGCGCGCCATCCAGCAGTTCCGTCTCTTGGAAAATGCCGGAATATGACGATGAAATGCATACGATCAGCATCACTTTGACCATTGAAACGATTCCGCCACCATCGATCAGCGGTGCGACGCGCGCGTCAGCACAGTGGAATCCGAATACCAGTGCGTGGCCAATCGCGGTCCAATCCATATGTTGCACTGCAACGCAAATCGGCAATGCAGTCAGTATGCTGGCGGTCATGGTGATGCGCACGTCAACCCTGGCGATCGCCAGCGCGACCAACACCACTGCGGGCAGGACGGTGACCCAATCAAGATCGAACGCGTTGGAAAACAGTCCGGCAATGTCAATGGAGCCGTTGGAAGGATGCGTGCACAGCGCCAATGCCGCATACACTGCGCACGTCAGCACGAACGGTACCGCGGCGGTTTTCAACATCAGTTGGATATTGTCGAAAATGTTCGTGCGCGTCAGCGTTTTGACCAATTGGGCGCTGGTGGATACGGGGGAGCAGCGGTCGCCGAAATAGATGCCGGACAGTATCGCTCCACCGAGGAACACCGGTGGAACCTGCATGGAAGTGCCCAACGTCATCGTGATCACACCCATCGTCGCGGCCGAAGCGAACGATGATCCGGTCAGCAGTGACATGAGGCAGTTGAGCAGGAAGG
>SAMEA3387462__coassemble_740_pt1 | contig 8598 bp, 8 predicted proteins | sample SAMEA3387462__metabat2_low_PE_020 | metagenome-assembled genome bin SAMEA3387462 (sample SAMEA3387462) | Felis catus | biome: Faeces | place: United Kingdom | collected 2012
GTTATGGATTACTTGGCGGCCTCCTTGGAGTCCTTGTTCTTCGGCATAACCCAGAACTTGAGCAGCGGGTAGCTCACGATCACGGCGAGCAGGGTGTTGACCACGGAAGCGATGGTGCCAGCAATGCCAGCGCCCATGCCCCAACCCTGGCACAGACCGGTCACATAGCCCGGCAGCACAAGGTTCACAACCACGATGATCACAGCGAGGATCACGTACTTCCAAGCGGCATCCTTGAAGCTGGAGTCAGACTTGAACACCCACTTCATCTGCACGAAGAAGTTCACCACCTGGGCGAGCGCCTCAGCAAGCAGGAAGGTGAGGAAGCCGCCCAGACCGTTGCCCTGAGTGTCGTAGTTGAAGATCAGGAAGTGGAACGGCTGCGTCAGGCCCATGCCACTGATGAAGATGGCGGTGCCGATCCACGTCACCACGAAACGGGTGATGGTGGAGATGTTCGACAGCACGTTGAACAGGATGAACTCCCAGATGTTCGGGTGGTCCTTGATCCACTGGCGGATCGGACCGACCTTCTCAGCCGGCTGCGTTGCATTGTTATCAGTCATTGTTCAGCTCCTTTGCAGTGCGCTTGTTTGCGGATTGGTTGCGGAAGAAGCCGGCGATGACGCCGCCCAATCCGCGGAAGGTGTGTCCGTTGGCGATTTTGACGATGGCGTCGACCATCGCGGAATCGACCATGCCTTGGGTCATCTTGCTCATGGCTCGCGGAGGCATGTTCAGGATGAACAGGGTGTTGAGGTCCGGAGCGCCGGTCTTCTGACGAATCTTGGCCTCCTGCTTGGTGAGCGTCTTGGCGACGGTACGCGCCACGAAGCCCTTGGAATCCACCCACGACATGATCGGATCGTTCACGCCGAACGTCACCGGCTTGCCCGGTGCCACAACCTCATGGCCGAACAGCACGGCCATTTCGGCGTCGGTCACTTCCTTGACGTGGCCGCTGAGATAATGGCCGAGCGCAGTATCCGCGGCAACCGGATTGACATCGCCTGCGACGGTGTGCGGAATCGTAAGCGGCAGGTGTTCGGCGTTGTCGCCCACCATCAGCGTCCACTCGCCGGTTTCCGTCTTCCATTCGTTGCTGGCAGCGTCGAAGTGACGGAAGGTGTAACGGTCGAAATCGATGTGCACGCTCTTGCTTTCGTGTGCGGCAAGCGAAACCTTGGCGAAGCCCTTGAGCTCGCGATCCGGACGCAACACACCACCCTGCGGACCGCGCACGTACAGCTGTACAACGGTCGAACCGGCAACATCGGAATCGTTGCTGACCATCACGTCAATGCCGTTCTCACCAGCAGTGGCGGCACTGTAGGTGAACGTGGAGTAGCTCAAGCCGTAACCGAACGGGAAGCGCACGGGCACACCGGCGGTCTCGTAATAACGGTAGCCAACGAACGGTCCTTCGCGATAGATCGCATCGCGACCAATCGCCGGATACCAACCGGAGCTCGGGCAATCCTCGTAATGCATCGGCCAGGTTTCGGCCAAGTGGCCGGACGGATTGATCTCACCGGTCAGCGCGCGCACGGTCGCGGAAGCGCCGGCCTGACCCGACAGACCCACGTAAAGCACTGCGGCAACGTCGTCAATCCACGGCAGTTCCACCGGAGAGCCGGCGACAAGCACGACCACGATCGGCTTGCCCGCGCCCTTCAGCGCTTCGACCAGATCGTTCTGCACCTGCGGAATCGCCATGGTGGAACGGTCAAGGCCTTCGGATTCGCTGCGTTCGTCAAGACCGACGACTGCAAGCACCGCATCAACGCTTTCCTTGCCAGCCAGCGCGACTGCGTCTTCCACGAGCACGCGGTCAGCCTTGCCCTGGCGGTCATAGCCCTGTTCATAGCCGGCAAGCACGAGGCCTTCGGCGTTCTTGACCTCTTCAAGAATGTTCTCTTCCTTGGTGGCGTTCACCTTGGAGGAGCCGGAACCCTGATAACGCGCGGTTGCGGCCATATCGCCGATCACCGCCACGCGGGTGCCGGCCTTGAATGGCAGGGTCGCGTTATCGTTCTTCAACAGCACACTGGAGCCTTCGGCCACCTTGCGTGCCACGTCGTGATGCGCTGCTGCGATATCGTCTTTGAGCAGATCGTTACGTCCAACACCGACCAGCTTGGTCGCTGCCGCGATTTTTGCGACTTCTGCGGCACGCGCGTTGATATCGGCTTCAGACAGAGTTCCAGCCTTGACCGCGCCTTCCAGCTCACGCACGGAAGTGAAGCCCGGAGACGGCATTTCCAGCGATCCGCCTGCCTTGACTGCTGCGACCGCGGAGTTGGATCCGCCCCAGTCGGAGACGACCATGCCGTCGAAGCCCCATTCGTCGCGCAGAATCTCCTGGAGCAAATGTTTGTTTTCGTGCGCGTAGACGCCGTTGATCTCGTTGTAGGAGGTCATGATGGTCAGCGGCTTGGCTTCACGCACTGCGATTTCGAAACCGGTCAGATACAGTTCGCGCATGGTGCGCTCGTCGACCACGGAGTTGCTGGCCTGGCGGCGCAGTTCCTGGCTGTTGACCGCGAAATGCTTCGGGCATGCGGAGATGCCGTTGCTCTGGATGCCGCGGATCAGGCCTGCCGCCATACGTCCGGCGACGATCGGATCTTCGGAATAGTATTCGAAGTTACGTCCGCACAGCGGGTTGCGCTTGATGTTCAGACCCGGGCCGAGCAGCACGTTCACGTCAAGATCGTGCGCTTCGCTGCCGAGGGCCTCGCCCATTTCTTCGGCGAGCGCCGGATCCCAAGAATTGGCCACGGTTCCTGCGGTCGGGAAGCAGGTGGCCGGCTTGGATGCGCCGATGCCGAGATGATCGCCTTCGCCGAGCTGGCGGCGCACGCCGTGGGGGCCGTCGCTCATCACGAAGCTGGGGATGTCTGCGCGGTCGTTGCCTCGCGAATCCCATTCGGATCCACCGGAAAGCATTGCGGCCTTTTCAACGACCGAAAGTTCTTCGAGTTCCATTGGTTCTCCCTTGCACTAACTCCTCGAACCCGCTTGGCCCTCCCTGAGCCTGCGCTGTTCTTGTTGCGGATGTTCTTGGCTGCATCGCATGTGAGCATCCGCCGCTAGTTTGATTGAACCAGCCTTTCGCCGCCAATCTGCGCCCCATTACACAACCTGTCGTTTTGCCCGCACAATCGGACATTCCTTAACTGATTTCGGAATCAAAGGAATTCACATGGCAGATACGTTTTTACCGCTCCGCCGCGCTTTCGTATGCGTTCCATACACACCATACGGCGTAGGAAATGAGCGGACAGATGGTGGCGGAAATAATCACGTCGGTCGGATAGTGCAAGCCGAGCAGCAATCGCGAACAGGCGACCGCCGCGACAATCGCGACAGCGCCGATGACCGCCCTGCGGAGGAACACCCGTCTTCCGTTTGCACGCCCGTCATCTTCTCCGTCGGGGAAGCATTTGCGCGCGAAATTACGCACGGTAAGAATCATCATGACCGATACGATCACCGCGGCTGCCGTGTGACCACTCGGAAAACTTGGATCGCCTGGCAATAGATCACTGCCGACGGACGTGATCGGACGGGGGCGTTCGACCAGCCATTTGACACCGGTCACGTACAGTATCGGCGCCGCCGACACGACGACATCGCGGATGACGACGTGCCTGCTGCCGGTAATACGCAAATCGACAGCGGCAAGCGCGGCGACGATTGCGATGCAGCCTACCGTTGAAAACAAATACGCAAGTACCGTAGAGCAGTCGCGCAACCCTTCTGGCAGCGCCGCTAAAGCCTGCAAAATATTGGTTTCACGCATTGTCGCGATTGCCGAATTGCGCAGTGCGACGCCAATCATAGGCACAATGCCGCACAATATGGCGGTTGCGATTACCACAGCCGCCGCTCTCGCGATGCTTCCGTTCTTCATATGCATGATTTCAGTTAAGCACAGTTCACCATACCGTTGCCGTATGTTCACATCCGGGGTATCCCCGAAAATCGAGGATTATCCTTCAGGGGGCTTCCCCGACACGCGCGCTGCAGACGTCCGCGCAACACAAATATGGCATACCCACACGGGAAGTACCGCGAACGATGCGAGAATCGGAATTGGCGTTTAAGAAGGAAAGAAGGAAATATGACCGAACCAATCGCAATGACCATACGCCATATGAAAATCGAGGATTATCCGCTGGTATACGGACTGTGGACACGATGCACAGGTTTCACCATGAGGGATATAGACGATTGCGAGGATGCGATAAAGACGTTTCTCAAACGCAATCCCGACACCTGCTTCGTAACTGAGGACGATGACGGAAGGATCATTGGCGCGATTCTTGCCGGTCACGACGGAAGACGGTCACGCATCTACCACACGGCGGTCGACCCCGACGCACGCGGTAGGGGCATTGGCTCGATGTTGGTGGGCCGTGTGGTTGAAACGCTTCGTGCAATCGGTCTGCCGAAAGTCGCTGTCGGAGTGCCCGCAGACAACGACGCCGGCAACGATTTCTGGGAACGGCAGGGCTTTGCAGTCCGTGACGATTTGGTTTATCGAGAACTGCCGTTGTAATAACGAACCATCCACGATGCCGTGCACGTCGCCCAGCCCACGTTGTTCGCGGACAGCAAGTAGAAGCCGGCCAGCATGCCGCCCCACCCATGGACACGTAGGCAGCGGCGGCGATGCCGCGGCCCAACGCGTTCATTACGTGGCGCAGCAGCCACGTGTCAAGAGGCCCCTGCCGTAACGGAAGTCCGAGAGGCCACTGATGGTGGATCGCTGTTCGGACGGAAGACACGGTTTAGGCGAGCGAGCTATGCCTTGGCTAGCTTCTTGTGCCTGAGAGTGTAAACGGCATCGGCGGAATCGGCGACACGCTTGGAATGCGTCACCACAATGACACATTTACCGAGTTGATGAGCGGCATGCCGCAAAAGATCAATCACCTCATCAGTCATTTCCGGATCCAGGCTGCCAGTCGGTTCATCCGCCAGAATCGCGCGGCCGGGCGCCACTAGGGCGCGGCCGACCGCCACCCGCTGACGTTGGCCGCCCGACAGGTGCATGATGTTGCGCTTCGATTCCTCACGGCTCAGTCCCAAATCCTCGAGGATCTTCATATCGGCCTTGGGATTGACCAAACGCAGATTCTCTTCGGGAGTGAGATAGTCGATCAGATTATGGTCCTGGAACACCAAGGACACGTGCTCGCGACGGTGCTTTGAATAACCCGTCGTAGCTATATCCTCACCCTCGAAACGGACCACTCCATCAGAGGGGGCATCCAGACCGGCCAACAGGGACAGCAGTGTGCTCTTTCCCGCTCCCGATGGACCGGTTATCGCATACATCTTTCCGGATTCGAAATCAGCGTTCACGTCCGAAAGAACGCGGATCTTCGCCGCGCCATATGAGTAATTGACATGGTCCAATTGCAGACAGATAGTCATGATTAATATCTCCTAACGCATAGAGGAAAGAATGGATTTCGGGGATTTGGCCAGTACCGCGGCGCACGACACGGCAAGCGCAATCGCGATGACCGCGCATCCGAGCAGCAGGATGAGCAGCGTCTGTTCTGGCGGCAGAGCCTCCACCTGCAATGATTCAAGAGGCGCGACTCCAGAATCGTGCAGCAGAAGCGAGGACACGTATCCAGACAATAGGGAGCCCGTGCCCAGCGAGCACAGGGCTGCGACCACAGCCATGAGACCGGTTTCGATTGCGAACTGGGCGATAATCTGCATCTTGCCGATGCCGAGAGCCAGAAGGGTGCCTATCTCATGAATACGTGAGCGGATCCAGAAGACAAGCGCCATGCCCAGTACCAACACATCAGCCAAGCAAACGGACAACAGCACCATACGAACCAGATCGCGCACCGTTTCCACCGACTGCAGCACACCAGAAAGCCGCGCCGAGTCATCGGTGACGCCATACTTGCTTCCAGCGATTTTTTTCGCTTGGGCCACTGCGGCGGAGAGAGCCTGCGGATTATCCGAAAGACACCGGATCGTGCCGACCCGTTCCTCTCCAGTCAGCGCGGAAACCACTTGGGCACCCGCATAGATAAGATTCTCCGATGCGTCCGATGGCATAGGGCTCTGTGCCTGCACATTGCCAGAGAAGATTCCGGCCACGCGAACGGTGGAATCGCGGTCTTCCTGACTGAGCCGGAGTGTTGATCCCACCGATAGCCCATTCTCACGTGCGAAATCCCGGTGAATCAGTACGTTCCGGCCATTACCTGAAATGTGGTGTCCTTGTTCCAACCGGTACAGACCGCTTTGGAACTCTTCGGACAACGAGGAGTCAGTGGTGCCCAGCACGCTGACCTGCGTGGATAGACCGGAATCCAGCCGAGGACCATGTTCGGGGACAACCGGATGCGCTCCATCCACCCCTGCCAAGGTCTTACGCTCGTAAACGGTTTTTCCTACGCCGGGGATGCGCGAGAACCGGCTCGCTTCCTTTAGACTTGCAGGATTCTCGCCTGTGTCGACAGTAAAACCTATTCCCATGCTTCTGCCGATATCGTCGGACATTTTCTGAAGTGCCGTTGACACTCCAACCTGAGCCACAAGACTGGTGAAAACCATCAGCATCAGCAGTCCGATGATTCCGCTGCGTACCGGTTTACGCACGATTGCCAGCGTGGCACGATTCCACACGTTCATGCCCGTCATCGGAGCTCCGACAGGCTTCGCGGCGACTTGCGCAGCATCGGTATGCACGATATGGCGACGCATACCAGCATCACCGCCAGCAGGCCGAGCGACACATACAGTACGGCAGTCGTGTCGATCGATACCGTGAGCGAATCCAAGGTACGAACCGACATATTGGATTCGAGATCGCCGCCAACCTGCCCCATGCTGCTCAGCTCCTTCGCCGCGGAGGCGTTCACGGAACGGAGGGCCGAAGTGCCAAGCCATTGGGCCACTCCTCGTGCGCACAACCATCCGAGGGCCAGGGACGGCAGACCGATCAGAATCATCTCGGTTAGATATTGGGCGATCAGGGATGGCTTGCCGATGCCAAGGGACACCAGTACGCCCATCTCCTGACGTCGGTCGTTCATCCACAGTAAGAGCATGAGACTGAGAACTATCACGGCCGAAATGGTCACGCCGATCAAAGCGCCGAGCATCATGGAACGCACACCTCGGGCGGCATTCAGCATGCTCGACGTATATTGGTCATTGCGCGTGATCTGGTAGTTGTTCCAATCCACCGGAAGCTTCTTCGCCGCTTCCATGGTTTTCTCCACGTCGACACCCCTGTCCAGAACGAAAGTGGCATCCTGGTATATTTCCTTGCCGGCCTTGTACTGGTACAGAGTACTTGTAGTGTCCAAATCGGTGTACACAGTGTTGGAGGTGAGTTCCGCGCGGCTGGATACCTTTCTGTCGCTGTCTCCTTTGAATATTCCAACGATGGTGGTTTTGACGGTTGCCGTCGAATGCGACTCATTGTCGGCATCATATGGATTGGCCTTGAGCGTGAGGGTATCGCCGACTTTAAGCCCATTGGTTTTGGCGAGATCCTCATGGACCATCGACATATGCTTATCGGATGCCTTGAGATGACGTCCTTCGACCATGCCGAGCGTGTGCGACGTGAACACATTGAGTTTTGACGAATCGTTTGTGCCTATGACGTTGGCCGTATTGCCGAACTGCTGTTCTTTCTCCGCATCGTAATCATCGCCGCCGGGGACCTTCACCACGCTGGCTCCCACGAGATCGGCGGTGGCGTTCTGCCTGACCATGTACGAGTCAACCCCGGACAGCTTCGAGATTCGTTGCACATCAGCGGGACGAACCATTCCGCCTCCGCGAGGTGTCAGCATGCTGCCTTGCAGGTTACTGGCCAGCACGAATCCGCCGACCGCCTGTTTCTCAATCTGTCCGGCCTCATGTTGCGCTGCCCGAGAAACTGCGGTTGCGGACAGCATACTCGCCGTTATGATGGTCAGCACAATGAACAGCACTGCGGTGCGCACTCGCTTTCTGAGCACATAGCGCGCCGCTCGTGAGATGAATGTCATTAATACCCCCTGTGAAGCTGGGGACCTTCTCATCCGAAACAATGAAATCTAATTCGATTCTTCGATTGGTCATTCGCTAAAATACATGGTTCACCTCGAAACATGGCAAGATATGCCTTGAGCGAAAAAGCGAAACAACATTGGTTGCATTATGCGCCGGGGCCTCGTTCGTTTTGTTCATTTGACAAACTTTGAACGGCTATAAAACAGTGCATATACCAATGGAGGCCCCAATCGAAATTGGGGCCTCCATCAGAGAGAAAGGAAGGAGTGGCAAGTATTGGTTATTTATTCGGTCAGAATCTTGGCCTTCTCGTTGACGCTTCAACCGTCTCGACCGTCTTGACTTCCTCGTCGGGGATCTCACCGGCCGCGAGCTTGGCTTCGAGCTGCTCGACGATTTCGGCGTGCATCTTCTCGTTGATCTTCACCTTGAACATGAACACCAGCAGGCTGACACCACCGTCCGCGGCTGTTGCGTTGCTCATTTTTTCTTCTCCTCTAAGATGGTTTGGAGCTGAGATCACCCATTGATCTTGTAGTGCAACTATAC
>SAMEA3387462__coassemble_651_pt1 | contig 8215 bp, 5 predicted proteins | sample SAMEA3387462__metabat2_low_PE_020 | metagenome-assembled genome bin SAMEA3387462 (sample SAMEA3387462) | Felis catus | biome: Faeces | place: United Kingdom | collected 2012
CACCCACTTGCGGCGGGCGAAATTGAACTTGGTGCGGGCCGCGGAGAAACGAGCCCACAGGGCGTCCGCATCTTCCTTGTCGATGCGGACGTTGTTGCGCTGATGCTCCTGCCACTGCTGGAAGAGCGAACGGAACTTGTCTGCGGTGGAACGCCAGTTGGTGTTCTCGTCGAGGGAATCAGCCAGCGCCTCGGCCTTCTCCACAATGGCGGTGCGCTCCTCGACGGCCTTGGCGATAGCGGCCTTGCGTGCCTCGGTCAACGCGGTTTTCTTGGCTGCGCCTTCCTCCTTCAGCGCCTCGAACTGGGCCTTGAGAGCGGCCAGATCACCCACCACTGCCGGCTGTTCGGTTTCCGCGGACAGCGTCTTGATGGTCTCGTCGATTTCGCGGGACTTCACATTGTTGGACTTGAGCTTGTTCGCGAACAGGTCCAACTTGGCCTTCAAATCAAGGTAACGGCGGGCATACAGAGCCAGCGCCTCTTCCTTGGAGGCATCAGGGAACTGACCGACCTCACGTTCTCCTTCGCCGTCCTTGACGAACACAGTACCATCGTCGGCGACACGGCCGAATGCTTCGGCGGTCTTCACATCGGCATCGGAGAAGCCGGTGGATGCGGCAGCCGGAGCGGTGTGCTGTGGAGCTTTCTTGGCGAAGGCCGCGGGGCTCGGAGCATGGGGCTTCATCGAAGCCGGGCTCGGAACGGCCGGTTTGCTGGCCTTGACTGCGGGCGTCGTTGCCTGCTCGGTGGTTTCATTGGTGTTCTCGGACGCGGTGACATTCTCGTCGGCCATGGCCAGCTCCTTTAAGTAAGCTTCATGTAGTGCAGGGGATGCGGATCGTGCGAACGTGCTTTCAAAGCCTGAAAAACGCGCTGCATTTTCCGCAACCTCATTTATTATAGGGAATCGTGGCAAAAGGCGCATCTATTTCAGGATTTCCAGAGTGGCTCCCCTCTGAACGTGTTGTGGAGCAGCGTGTCATCGACACGCTCCGTAAAGTTTTCGAGCTCAATGGCTTCATTGGCATTGAAACTCGTGCTGTTGAGCAGGGTTCGAGTCTGCTCAAGAAGGGCGAAACCAGCAAGGAAATTTACCTGCTGAGCCGCCTTCAGGAGGTCGGTCATGAGTCCGACACTCCGATTGAGGACCGCCTTGGTCTGCACTTCGATTTGACTGTTCCGCTGAGCCGTTATGTGGTCGAACATTCCGGCGATTTGGCATTCCCTTTCAAGCGTTGGCAGATTCAGAAGGTCTGGCGTGGCGAACGCCCGCAGGAAGGTCGTTTCCGCGAGTTCGTGCAGGCCGATATCGATGTGATCGGCAACGGTGATCTGCCCGATCATTACGAGGTCGAGCTGCCGCTGGTCATGGTATCGGCATTGGAACGTCTGCGTGAGTTCGGTTTGCCGAAGGCCACCGTGCATGCGAACAACCGTAAGCTTTCTGAAGGTTTCTACCGTGGTCTTGGCTTGACCGATGTCGAGGGCGTGCTCCGTGAGATCGATAAGCTCGACAAGATCGGTGCCGACGAAGTGGCCAAGTTGCTGGTCGAAGGCTGTGGAGCCGACGAGAATCAGGCACGTGCGTGCCTTGAGCTGGCTGAACTGACCGCAGCTGACGGCGCTGAACTGTCCGGCAAGTTCGACACGCTGTGCGAGAAGCATGGCATTGCCAATGATTCCGAGGCGTACGTGCTCGCACGTCAGGGTCTTGACACGTTGGCGATGATTGTTGACGAGGCCGCTCGTATTCGCCCGGGCTCCGTGATCGCTGATTTGAAGATCGCGCGTGGTCTGGATTACTACACCGGTTCCGTGTATGAGACGTTCCTTGACGGTGCTGCGGCTCTTGGTTCCATCTGTTCCGGCGGTCGTTACGACAATCTCGCATCGCAGGGCAACAGGAAGTATCCGGGCGTGGGCCTGTCCATTGGCCTGTCCCGTCTCGTTTCATACATGCTGCACACCGCCGGTGCCCATGCGAATCGCGTGTCTCCGGCTTCCGTGCTCGTGGCCGTGTGGAACGAGGAGGACCGTTCCGCTTCCAACCAAATCGCCAATCAGCTGCGCGCCCGTGGCATTGCGGCAGATGTGGCTCCGACCGCAGCCAAGCTTGGCAAGCAGATCAAGTATGCCGACAAGCTCGGCATTCCATACGTGTGGTTCCCCGCGGACAAGTCCGCGCAGAACGCTTCGGACGAAGTCAAGAACATCATCACGGGCGACCAGCAGCCGGCCAACGCACAGTCTTGGGAGCCGGATACTGTGTATGCCCAGCAAACCGTTACCGTAGAAGCCTGAAATCGCAAGACTTCAATCATTAGAGAACAAGGAATAGGGGAAGCATGAGCCAGACGGCTTATAGAACACATCATGCAACCGAAGTGACCGAGGAACTCGTCGGTCAGAAGGTGACGCTCTCCGGTTGGGTCGATCGTCGTCGTGACCACGGTGGCGTGGCCTTCATCGATCTTCGTGACAACACCGGTCTTGTGCAGGTAGTTATCTACGACGAAGACATGGCACGTCCGCTGCGCTCCGAGTTTGTGATTCAGGTGGTGGGCGAGGTCCGCCTGCGTCCGGACGGTAACGAGAATGATCATCTGGCCACCGGCAAGATCGAGGTTGTGGCGGAAAACATCGAGGTGCTCGCCAAGTCTGACGCGCTGCCGTTCCAGGTGTCCACCGCGTTGGAAAACGAGTCCGAGAACAAGCTGCCGGGCGAGGAAGTTCGCCTCAAGTACCGTTATCTCGACCTGCGCCGCCCGTCCATGCAGCGCAATCTGAAGCTGCGTTCCCAGATGTCGAAGGCTGCTCGCCACGCTCTGGAAGAGATGGGCTTCGAAGAGGTCGAAACCCCGACCATGATCAAGTCCACTCCGGAAGGCGCTCGCGATTTTGTGGTGCCGGCCCGCTTGGTGCCAGGTTCTTGGTACGCGTTGCCGCAGTCCCCGCAGCTTCTCAAGCAGCTGCTGATGGTTTCCGGCGTGGAACGCTACTACCAGCTGGCCCGCTGCTACCGTGACGAGGATTTCCGTGCAGATCGTCAGCCGGAGTTCACCCAGCTCGATATGGAAATGGCGTTCGTGGATCAGGAAGACGTGATGGCCATGGCCGAAAAGGTCATCGCCGCCATCTGGAAGTCCGCAGGCTATGAGATCCAGCTGCCGATTCAGCGCATCACTTGGCAGGAAGCCATGGATAAGTACGGTTCCGACAAGCCGGATCTGCGTTTCGGCAACCCGCTGATCGAGCTGACCGACTACTTCAAGAACACTCCGTTCCGCGTGTTCCAGGCTCCGTACGTTGGTGCGGTGCTCTTCAAGGGTGGCGCGGCCACGCCTCGTCGCCAGTTCGACGCTTGGCAGGATTGGGCCAAGCAGCGCGGCGCCAAGGGCCTCGCCTACGTGGTGTTCGCTGAGAACGGCGAGCTCAAGGGACCTGTTGCCAAGAACCTGTCTGAAGAGGAGCGCGCTGGCCTGAAGGAAGCCGTTGGCGCAGAAGACGGCGATGCCGTGTTCTTCGCAGCAGGCCGTCGCACCTCCGCTCAGGAGCTGCTGGGTGCCGTGCGTGTGGAACTGGCCGATCGCGCCGGTCTGCTCAAGCCGGACGACTTCGCTTTCACTTGGGTTGTGGACTTCCCGCTGTTCAAGCCGACCGATGACCCGGACGACGACGATGTGGCAGTCGGCCACTCCAAGTGGACCTCCATGCATCACCCGTTCACCATGCCGTCCAAGGATTGGATCGACACCTTCGACAAGGATCCGGAACACGCCATGTCTGATTCCTACGACATCGTGTGCAACGGTAACGAAATGGGCGGCGGTTCCGTGCGTATCCACCGTGATGACATTCAGGATCGTGTGCTCGATGTGCTCGGCATCACTCCTGAAGAGGCTGCCGACAAGTTCGGCTTCCTGCTTGAAGCCTTCAAGTACGGCGCTCCGCCGCACGCTGGCATCGCTCTCGGTTGGGATCGTACCGCCGCCATCCTGGCTGGCGCCGACTCCATCCGCGACGTCATCGCCTTCCCGAAGGCTGGCGGCGGCCGCGATCCGCTGACCGGCGCCCCGGCTCCGATTTCCGACGAACAGCGTGCGGAAACCGGCGTTGATTATGATCCGGAAGAAGACGAAGACTGATAGTGTTTTCGCTTTGAGATAACAGGCTGTCTTTGCATGAGAGACCGTGCAAGGACGGCCTGTTTTTATTGTTTACGTTGTCTATTTTCTCTTGCTGCCGGTATGGTGGAGCAAAGATGAGTATCTGAAATATTATGAGAAAGAACTGAATCTGTAGTATGAATTTGAAGCAATCGTTGGAAAAACATGATTTTCATGGTGTCTGGATGCGACTTCTCGCGTTGGCGATGATACTGATTGTGGCAGTGAGTGCACTCATCGCATCACCAGTTAGTGCTAACGCCGCCGAAGTCGGAGATCCCTCCGCAGTCAAGGGCAAAACCTACGCGGTCGGCACCGATACCACATTCGCACCGTTCGAATATCGCGAGAACGGCAAGATGACCGGTATCGATATGGAACTGATCCGTGCCATCGCCCAAGAAGAAGGATTCGAAGTCACCATCCAATCATTGGGTTTCAATGCAGCATTGCAGGCTTTGAGCTCCAATCAGGTGGATGTGGTGATCGCAGGCATGTCAATCACCGACGAACGCAAGGCGACCTACGATTTTTCCAATCCTTACTTCCAGTCCGGTATCCAGATGGCCATCGCTGAAAACAACGGTAGTATTACCAGCTACAAGGATCTTGACGGTAAGACCGTTGTCGCGAAAACCGGATCGGAAGGCGAATCCTACGCCAAACAGCATGCAAGCGAATACGGCTATACCGTGACTTCCGTGGACCAGTCATCAACCATGTACGAGATGGTCAAATCCGGCAATGCGGATGCCGTGTTCGACGACTATCCGGTGCTTGCCTACGGTGTTTCCCAAAACAACGGTTTGAAGATCGTGACTCCGAAGGTGCCGCATGGTGAATACGGCATGGCCGTGAACAAAGGCAAGAACGCCGATCTGCTGGCCGCCATCGACGATGGTCTGAACAAGCTCATCGCTTCGGGCGAGTATGAGACGATTGTCGCACAGTATTTGGGTGCCGATGGCGCGAAGGAACAGGTCGAGGCGATTTCCGGCAAGGTCACCGACAACGGTGCCGACGGTGAGGCGCAGAAGAAGGTCGGTTTCTTTGGTCTGGTCAAACAGTCGATGCCGGCTTTGCTGACTGGTCTGAAGAACACGCTGTTGATCACGTTGCTGTCGTTTGTGATCGCACTGGCGTTGGGTGTTGCTTTCGGCTTGATGAAAGTATCGGAGAACAAGATTCTGAGAGGCGTGTCCAAGGTTTATATCGCAGTGTTCCGCGGCACTCCGATTCTGGTGTGGGCGTTCTTCTTCTATTTCGGTGTGCCGCAGCTTATCGGACACAGTGTGAACATTTGGGTTGCAGGTGCGTTGACGTTGTCGCTCAATTCCGGCGCATATCTGGCGGAGATCGTGCGTGGCGCCGTGCAGTCCGTTGACTCTGGTCAGATGGAGGGAGCACGCTCGCTTGGCCTCAACCATCATCAGGCCATGGCGCGCGTGATCATGCCTCAGGCCACTGCAATCGCCATGCCGTCGATCATCAACCAGCTGGTCATTATGATCAAGGATTCCTCGCTGCTGCTGGCCATCGGCTTTGGTGAATTGCTGTATCAGGCGCAGCAATTGTATGCGGCGAACTTCCGCGTCACCGAAACGTTGCTGATCGTCGGTGTGATGTACTTCGTGGCCATCACCATCCTCACATGGCTGGCCAATATCGTTGACAGGAAGGTGAATCGATGAGCGAGAACTGCAATCACGGCAACAATGATGGCGAAGTGATCATCGACGTCAAGAATCTGCATAAAAACTATGGTCATATGGAAGTCATCAAAGGCGTCGATCTTACGGTACGCAAGGGCGAGGTGATCTGTATCATCGGACCGTCTGGTGCCGGCAAATCCACCATGTTGCGTTGCCTGAACGGACTTGAACAGGCATCCAGCGGCCAGATCGTGGTCAACGGTCATGATCTGGGTGATCCGCATGTGAACATCGACCAGGTTCGAGAGCAGGTTGGCATGGTGTTCCAGCATTTCAACCTGTTCAACAACATGAGCGTGATTGACAACATCACGCTTGCGCCGAAACTGGTGCACAAGGAAACCGACGAGCAGGCGCGTGAACATGCGATGGCATTGCTGAAAACCGTGGGATTGGCCGAAAAGGCCGATGTCATGCCTCGCTCGTTGTCTGGCGGTCAAAAGCAGCGTGTTGCCATCGCACGATCCTTGGCCATGCGTCCGAAGGTCATGCTGTTCGACGAGGCCACGTCGGCGCTTGACCCGGAGATGGTCGGTGATGTGCTCGAAGTCATTCGTGAGCTGGCCGAAGACGGCATGACCATGGTGCTGGTGACCCACGAGATGGGTTTCGCCCGCGAAGTGGCCACCCGCGTGATCTTCACCGACGCCGGCGTGATCGAGGAGGAAGGCACTCCGGACGAGATCTTCAACCATCCAAAGAGCGAACGATTGAAGACGTTCCTTTCCAAAGTGCTCTGAGTGCTCTCTTGGCCCCGGCGATTGCTTAATCGCTGATCGCGGATGAAATGCTGCGATCGTGTGACGGATGGTCATACGAATCTGCATGTAAAAGACAGGCGAATGTAGGGTGAAATTCATCTTGCGTTCGCCTGTTCGGCTCTTTCTCGTTGCTTGGCGTTCCTACGTTGGTATGCATGAGCATTGGTGATACGTGGCGTCGCGTTGTGGATGGTTTCAAATCCAAGGTGCCCGAACGAGTGGTGTTCGGTGCGGTGGTTGTATTGTTCGTAATAGCGGTGCTGGCTATCGAATTGCCACGATGGTGGTAGCTGCCACGTACGGCGCTCAAGATATCGGTATTGCGGTCGATAACGCGCTATGATGCATTTTGGGACAACGTTGTCTCATATTTCGAGCACGTCAGGGGGTGGTGACGGCCGCGGAAACATGGCTTTCATATACTATCCGTATGACAGATATCAAAGAAACGCAAGAGACGCGCCCGATCATGCCGGGTACGGAAGACAGCGACCGCCCGCTGGTCGAATTGACCCACGTTGAAAAGCACTACGGTGACTTGCATGTGCTCAAGGACATCAACCTCACCGTCAAGAAGGGCGAGGTGCTGGTCATCGTCGGTCCATCCGGTTCCGGCAAATCCACCATGTGCCGCACCATCAACCGTTTGGAAACCATCGATTCCGGCGACATCCGCATCGACGGCAAGCCGTTGCCTCAGGAAGGCAAGGAGCTCGCCAGCCTGCGCGCCGAGGTTGGCATGGTGTTCCAGTCGTTCAACCTGTTCGCCAACAAGACCATTCTTGAAAACGTGACGCTTGCTCCGATCAAGGTGCGCCATATGGATAAGAAGGCGGCCGAGGATCTCGCCATGGATTTGCTTGCCCGCGTGGGCGTGGCTTCCCAAGCCTCCAAGATGCCGTCACAGCTTTCCGGCGGTCAGCAGCAGCGTGTCGCCATCGCACGAGCGCTCGCCATGCAGCCGAAGGTCATGCTGTTCGACGAACCGACGTCCGCGCTTGATCCGGAAATGGTCAACGAAGTGCTTGACGTCATGGTGGAGCTGGCTCACGAAGGCATGACCATGCTGTGCGTGACCCACGAGATGGGCTTCGCACGCAAGGTGGCCGACAAGGTCGTGTTCATGGCCGACGGTCAGATTCTTGAGCAGAGCACGCCGGAAGACTTCTTCGAAAACCCGAAGACCGATCGTGCCAAGGACTTCCTGTCGAAGATTCTCACCCACTGAAGTGACTGACGGGAATAAGACAGAAGAAGGATTTTCGATATGAGACTTTCTATGAGGGCGAAGCGTATGCTGCGCAGGGTTATAGCGACTTTCTGCGCCTGTGCATGCGTGTTCGCAGTGTCCGCCTGCGGCGCGGACGATGCCGATGGCAAGATTCGCATCGGTATCAAATTCGATCAGCCTGGTCTGGGCTTCAAAAAGTCCGGCACGTATGTCGGCTTCGACGTTGACGTAGCCAAGTACATCGCCAAGAAACTCGGCTATTCCGAAGACCAGATCGTGTGGAAGGAAGCACCGTCGAAGCAGCGTGAAGCCATGCTGCAGAACGGTGACGTCGATTACATCG
>SAMEA3387462__coassemble_657_pt1 | contig 6381 bp, 5 predicted proteins | sample SAMEA3387462__metabat2_low_PE_020 | metagenome-assembled genome bin SAMEA3387462 (sample SAMEA3387462) | Felis catus | biome: Faeces | place: United Kingdom | collected 2012
AAAACGGCAGGGGAGCAATGGCGGTTGTCGATGAGGCGAAACTGGGGTATCTGGACTTTCTTTCGCGTGAGGATCGGGTACGCCACCATCGCTACGTTGAGGAAATGAAGCAGTATGACATGATGCGCTCCGGCGACATCAATGCCATTTCGGAAAGCGCGAAACTGTGGGATTCCGGACTATACGGCCATCTGTCGGACGATCCTCTGAAAAACGCGAAATACCGTTTCATCACCACCATTACCTTGGCCACGCGTTTCGCCATTGAAGGTGGCATGGACGAGGAAGACGCATACAACGCCTCCGATCTGTACATTCAAGATCTTGACAATTGCAAGACTCCGGAAGACGTGCGCCGACTGCACACCGACATGATGACCTTCTTCACTTGGGCCATGGCCGACATGCAGAAAACCGACACCCATTCCAAAGCCGTCAACGAATGCATGGACTACATCCACTACCATCTGCATGAGAAAATCACTGTCGCGATTCTGGCACAACGCGTGCATTTGAATCCCACGTATCTGTCGGAACTGTTCGCACGCGAAACGGGAACGTCATTGTCGCAATACATTACCGACAAACGTATGGAAGCCGCCGAAAACATGCTGAAATATTCGGAATACAGCTTCAATGAGATCGCACAGATCCTCGCATACCGGTCGCAAAGCCATTTCACGAAAGTGTTCAAAAAACATAGCGGCATGACACCGGGGGAATACCGTGCCAAGTACTCACAGAACGGCATCTGGCCGGAGTAGTAGCGCCTCGGCGTGTCGCGGGCGATGCGGTGAACCGGACGTAACGACATCGCGAACTTCGGTTGTACCAATCGTGAAATCGACGTGGTTTCGCGTGTGGCATACGTTCAAATCGACTACGGTGGAAGCATTCAATGATGATGCGCGCCGGCCGAATGAACGGCAGAACGGAAACGCGCGCAGGATGTGGATGAAAGCAAAGGAATAAGCGAATATGGGAATGCCCCTTGATTTGTATGTGATTCGACATGGCGAATCCGAAGCAAACGTGATTATCAGTGCCGGTGAACAGGGTGACAACTCGCTGTATACGCAGGACAACGTCACCGTGCCCGACCGTTCGTGGAGGCTTACGGCCACCGGCCGCAAGCAGGCGGACTGCATCGGCCGCTGGCTGGTCTCACAGCAACCGTTGTTCGACCGCTACCTCGTCTCGCCGTACGTGCGCACGCGTGAGACGGCTGCCACGATGGCCCTGCCTAAGGCGAAATGGGAGGAGACACGCGTGCTGCGCGAACGCTCCTGGGGTGAGATCAATACCATCACGAAAGACGATTTCAAAACCAATTACGCGCGCAACTGGATGTTCAAGAACACTGATCCACTGTATTGGCGTCCGCCGGCGGGCGAATCGATCGCCGATGTGGCCGAAAACCGCGTGCATAATCTGCTCACGTCCCTGAACCGCAAGTCGGACGCGGAATCCGTGGTGATGGTCAGTCACGGAGACCTCATGCTGGCGCTTATGCTCACTTTGGAGGACTTGTCCGACGAGGAATTCATGCACCGTGCGGCGTCCGACGAATGGAAGATCACTAATTGTACGTGCTTCCATTATTCGCGTCGCGATCCGGCCACCGGGCGTACGTATAAGCGGTTCCGTTGGGAACAGACCGCCCGTCCGGTGTTCGACGGTGCGGAAGGTCGTTGGGTGGTGAAGGTCGAAGATTGGCGTGAATTCAAGCGTCCAGTGCTGTCGAATGGCGATTTGGTGGACGTTGTTCATGCGGTTGACCGTCACCTGTGATGTGTGTCGGTCTGTTGACTGCATGATCGGATTGGCCGATATCGATGATTGATGCCCCCATCTTGCGTACGAAACGCGCCCGTGTCCACGCCCCACTACAATGGCTATGACACGCGGCGCGTTTTTGCTTGCCGCGCAAGAGAGTTAAGGAGACAATCGCATGTCCAATCTGTTCACGTGGCAGGTCCACGGTGACGGCAAGACGCTGAAGCCGGGCGAAGTCGTTGAGCCTGACGAGCGCCTGACTTGGCCGCGCACCGCCGAAATCGGTGCGCAGCACGTCATCGCCATGTTCGGTGCCACGTTCCTGGTGCCGATTCTGACTGGTTTCGACCCGTCCACCACCCTGTTCTTTACGGCCATGTCGACCGCACTGTTCCTGCTGATCAACAAGAACATGCTGCCGAGCTACCTGGGCTCGTCCTTCGGCTTCATCGCCCCGATCGCGGCCGTCGCCAGCGCCCACAAGGGCCTCGCCGTCGCATCCTTCGGCATCATGGTCACCGGCATCCTGCTGGCCCTGATCGGTGTGCTCGTCCATTACGCGGGCGCCAAGTGGATCGACATCATCATGCCGCCGGTCGTCAACGGCGCCATCGTGGCCATCATCGGCTTCAACCTGGCTCCGAGCGTGTGGAACAACTTCAAAGTCGCTCCCGACACCGCCATCGTCACCCTCGTCGCGGTGCTGCTCGTCGCAGTGCTGTTCAAGGGTCTGCTCGGCCGACTCAACATCCTCATCGGCGTGATCATCGGCTACGCGTACGCCTGCTTCCGTGGCCAGGTCGACTTCTCAGCCATCGGCAAGGCCGCATGGGTCGGTCTGCCGGAATTCCGTCTGCCGCAGGTCGACTTCACCATCCTGCCGATGTTCATCCCGGTCGTGCTCGTACTCGTTGCCGAAAACGTCGGCCACGTCAAGTCCGTCTCCCAGATGACCGGCCGCGACTATGACGACCAGATCGGCACCGCGCTGTTCGCCGACGGTCTCGGCACCACCATCGCCGGTTTCGGCGGCGGCTCCGGCACCACCACCTACGGCGAGAACATCGGCGTGATGGCCGCCACCAAGGTCTACTCGACCGCCGCATACTGGTGCGCCGCCGCGTTCGCGCTGATCCTGAGCCTGTGCCCGAAGTTCGGCGCCATCATCAACACCATCCCCGCCGGCGTGCTCGGCGGCGTGACCACCCTGCTGTACGGCATGATCGGCATGGTCGGCATCCGCATCTGGGTTGAGAACAAGGTCAACTTCGACAAGCCGCTGAACATCATGGTTGCCGCAATCACCATGATCATCGCCATCGGCCAGTTCGCGTTCGCTTTCAATGGCATTTCCTTCAACGGCATCGCCATCGGCACCATCGTGATCCTCGTCGCCTACCACGGCCTGAAGGCCATCGGCAAGGCCACCGGCACCATTGCCAAGGACGATCCGGACATTCTGTGACGGACGGCAATCAGCCGTATCGGACCCGTCGGTCTTATGGCCGGCGGGTTCTTTTTGTACGTGTTTCCATACAAACGTTCCAACATATTTCGTCAATCGATCAATGTGTTGCGTTGAGCAGGTTTTATGATGGTGCGTGTAAGTGAATGTGCATGCGGCAAGGGAGGCATGATGAGCACTGCAGCAGGAAAGAAGATCGCTATCGTCACCGGTTCCGCGCTTGGATTGGGATATGAGCTGACTCGACAGCTGATCGCCAAAGGATGGTTCGTTGCTGGTATTGATTTCAATGGCGCACGCCAGGCGGAGTTGTCGAAGACTTTTGCTGCCGACGAATACAGAGCTTTTGTGGGCGATATTTCCGACGAATCGTTCGTGAAGAACTCTGTTGCCGCAATCTCGAAAATCGGTCATATCGATTTGCTGATCAACAATGCCGGTCAGCCTTCGTTCAAAGTCCCGACCGCATACGAGGCGGCCGATGTGGACAAGTGTCTGAAGGGGCTGAAAGGCATGGTGTTGTGGAGTGTGGAAACGCTGAAAGCAGACGGTGAGCGGGATCTCAAAATCGCCAACGTTATGTCTACTGCGGCAACGCGCGGCAACCCCAACGAATCCGTGTACTGCGCCACCAAGTGGGGCGAGAAGGGCTACACCAAGAGTTTGCAGGCCGCATACAAGGGGACCAGTGTGAAAATCGTGGGTGTCTATCCGGGTGGCATCGACACCCCGTTCTACCGTGACAGCCATGACTACGTTTCAGAAGAAAAGCAGCATACCTTCATGCGTGCCAACCAACTGGCCGAAGTGATTTTGTTCAATCTGGTCAACAAAGCGAATCTGACCGTCACCGATATCGAAATCAACCGCAATCCGGCGTGAATATAACGGATATGAAGGATTGAAGGAACGTAAGCAAAAGTATTGGGCATAGGCTACAGTTATCAGGTTTGCGCAACGTGCGTAATATTTGACATGAAAGGCCATTGTGCCCGATACCGTTTTTGATGAAGATACCCTCGCAGCCGCTTCCGAAGCGATGGGCGAGGAAGAGGAACGCCCGCTGACATTCGCTGAACTCGGCGTTCCTGGTCCGCTGGTCCGCGTGCTTGCGGCCGATGACAAGAAAACCGCTTTCCCGATTCAGGCCGACACGCTTCCCGATTCGTTGGCTGGGCGAGACATTCTTGGCCGCGGTCGTACCGGCTCCGGTAAGACGCTGGCATTCTCGATTCCGCTGGTCGCTCGTCTGGGTGAAGTGGATGCCAACGAATATGAGAATATGAGCCAGTTCCGCCACGAGGTCAATCGTGTGAAGCAGGCCCATGCCGAGGAACGTCGTGCCGACGATTTCGTGCCTCATCCGCGTGGCTTGGTGCTTGCTCCGACCCGTGAGCTCGCCAACCAGATCAACGATGTGCTCATGCCGCTCGCCCAGATATACGGCATCAACACCACCACCGTGTATGGCGGCGTACGTTATGCCCGCCAGATCCGTGACCTTCAGGCCGGTGCCGATATTGTGGTGGCCTGCCCGGGTCGTCTTGAGGATTTGATCGAACAGGGCGCGCTCACCTTGGACAAGGTTGAGGTAGCGGTTATTGATGAGGCCGACGAAATGGCCGATATGGGCTTCCTCCCGCCAGTCAAGCGACTGCTCGGCCAGATTTCGTTCGACGCGCAGATCATGCTGTTCTCCGCCACGCTCGACCATGGCGTGGACGAAGTGGTGGAAACCTTCCTGTCTGATCCGAAGGTGCATAGCGTCGATTCCGCGACGGCGACCGTTGACGAGATGACCCACCATGTGTTCAAAACCACGCAGGGCAACCGTCACGAGCTGGTGCGCACCCTCGCTTCCGGCAAGGGCCGTCGCATTCTGTTCACCCGTACCAAATTCCAGACGCAGAAGCTTGCCAAGGATTTAACGCAGAACGGCATTCCTGCGGCCGAATTGCACGGCAATCTGAGCCAGAACCAGCGTGACCGCAATCTGGCCGCCTTCAACTCCGGCGATGTGAACGTTATGGTGGCCACCGATGTGGCCGCGCGAGGCATCGACGTTTCCGGCGTGGAACTCGTAGTGCAGGTCGAACCGCCGGAAGATCCGAAATCCTTCCTGCATCGTTCCGGACGAACCGCGCGAGCCGGCCGTTCCGGTGACGTGGTGACCATCATTCTGCCGAACCAGCGCCGCAGGACCCGTCGCATGATGCGTGAGGCCGGACTGACGGTCGAACCGATCGATGTGACCCCTGATTCGCCGGAAGTGTTGGAACTCGTAGGCGAAGTGGCCGAGCCGGTGTTCGGCTGGACGCTTGAGCAGTCGCAGCCGGCAGGAAATCCGCGCCGTAGGAAGAACGGCAAGGGGAGTGCCGACGGCGAACGTTCCGGCAGATCGAACCGTTCCGGCGGGCGTAACAAGGATCGCGGCAAAGACAAGGGCGGTAAGCCGTTTAAGTCCGAACGTAAGGATCGTCGCGATCGCGACCAGCGTGAGGAGCGTAACGACAGCGCGAAGAAGTTCGAGCCGAAGAAGAACCGTGCGGAACGCCGTGCCGCCAAGTTCGAAGGTCGTGACAATCGTGAATTCGAAGCGCGTGAACATCGTTGGGAACATCCTGAAATTCAAGAGGAACGCCGCGAACAGCACGAGGAAAAGCGCAACAGCAAGCGTCGTGAAAAGTATGCGCGCCTGCATGAGCAGCAGCGCAGCGACAACGAGCAGCGCGAAACGACGAACAAGCGTAGGAACGACGGAGATTACGGCAATACCGACAATCGCAGGAAACTGGGAAAGAAGAAGTCCGGACAGCTTGTGAAAAAGCAGGGTGCGCCAAGCAAGAAGCAGCGCAAGTCTGAAGCCCGTGCCGAACGTCAGTATGACGATAATCGTCGGTCCAAAGGCAAGAAGCATGACGAACGTTCCTCGGATGCGAAACGCTATGACCGTCATACGGAAGTCAAGCGTGGCGGCCGTGGCGAACGTCACGACAAGCATGCAGGGCAGTCACGCCATCGCCATGCGAACATCAGGAAAGCGCCATTCCGCACGCGTTGATCGCTGAAAAGCAAAATCAAAGCTCGCGTAGCTGGTAAACAATAGAAAACGGTGTCCGCCATGGTATATGAACACTTGG
>SAMEA3387462__coassemble_717_pt1 | contig 4511 bp, 3 predicted proteins | sample SAMEA3387462__metabat2_low_PE_020 | metagenome-assembled genome bin SAMEA3387462 (sample SAMEA3387462) | Felis catus | biome: Faeces | place: United Kingdom | collected 2012
GCCCCACACCAAGGTCGACACCACGGCCGGCACCGCGTACGGCAGGAACGTGGTGATGCGGAAGAACTTCGCGCCGTGCAGCTTCATGGAATCCAACGCCAGGGCCATCGCCGCCGACAGGAACAGCATGACCGGCACCTGCACGCAGGTGAACAGCGCGACCCTGCCCACCGAGCTCCAGAACTGCTGGTCGTGGAACAGGCGAATGTAGTTGCTGATTCCCACGAACTTCGTGCCGCCGATCATCTGCTTCTGGAAGAAGCTGATGTAGACCGCGTACAGGATCGGGATCACGAACACGAACACGAACACCAACGCGAACGGCCACATGAACTTCCAACCACGCCAATCCGCACGGTGACGGTTGACGCGAACCTGGTCCGCAGGCGTATGCAGCGCATCCGCCGCGACTGCTGCTTGCCGAGACATGCTTTCTTCTTTCTGTATGCTTTTTGCTCTATTGATCGCACAACCATGTGCAATTGTTAATCCGCAAAATCTTTTATTGTTTGAATTACAGGATTGCTATTTTTTTGAAATCTTTTTCTATTGTAAGATTTCGTTTTTAAAATTATTTTTACGAAGTGAGGCAGGCGGGTCACGTCAGACGATTCCCACCTGCCGTCGATCTTCATGGTTGCGATGGTGCGTTGCGTATGCCGGATCGCATTATCGCGTTTTTCGTTGTGCCGCACGGCAGCGGCTGGGCGCCGTCAGTCCTTGCTGGTGACGGTGTAGCCCTGCTGGTTGCCGTGATCGGTGAGCGCCTTGCTGTAGTTGACGAAGGCTTCCTCCAGAGTGATGTCCTCGCTGTAGGCCTTGGAGATCTGATCGCCGAAGGTGGACTGCGCGTACGGGTTGTACGGCAGGTACTGGAAGGCGGAGACCTTGCGCTGGGCGGCTTCGGAGAGAATCTCGTTCACGTTCTGGCCGCCGAAGTAGTCGTTGACCTTCTTGTTGGCTTCAGTGTTCGGATCGGTGAAGGAGTCGGAGGAGAGGATCTTCTTCAGGCTCGGGAAGGTGCCGGTGTCGGCCATGGTCTGGGCGCCGTCGCCGTGGGTCAAGTATTCGACGAACTTGTAGGCCGCGGCCTGCTGCTTGGACTGGGAGACGACCGCGAGTGCGGAGCCGCCGTCTTCAGCGGAGACCTCGTCACCTTCGTTCCACTGCGGGAGCTGGGCCACGCGCCAGTTGCCGGCCTGGTCAGGAGCGCCGTTCATGAGGTTAACCGGCATCCATGCGCCGATGGTGAGGGTAGCGATGTCGCCTTCGTTGAGCGCACGGTTCCAGTCGTCGGACCAGTTGGCGATCTTGGTGTCGACGAGGTCTTCGTCGATGAGCTTCTGCTGGAATTCGATGTACTTCTTCATGCCGGAATCCTTGGTCATGTCAATGGTGATGTTCTCGCCATCAACCTTCCACGGCTGCGCACCGGCCTGCCATGCCTGGGCGGTGAAGGGCTGGTATTCCATGGAGGAGCCGGAATTGTTGGTCATGTAGGCGCCGATGGCCTTGACCTTCTTGGCTGCCTCGTAATAATCGTCCCAAGTCTTGATCTGGGAGCCGTCGACGCCGGCCTTCTTGAGCACGGCATCGTTGTAGAAGAAGACTTCCGGGCCGGAATCGATCGGCAGCGCGTACGGCTTGCCATCATACTGTAGCTTGCTCCACGGGCCTGCGGAGAAGTCGTCTTCGAGCTTATCGGCACCGTAGGTGGTGAGGTCAACGAGGTCGCCGGTAACCGCGAACTGGGTGACGGTCGGGTCTTCCAGCATGACCACGTCGGGGGCACCCTTGCCTGCCGCGACGGCGTTGCTCAGTGCGGTCTGGGTGTCGGATGCGGTGCCGGTGTTGTTGAATTTGACGGTGATTCCGGGATTGGCCTTTTCGAAGTCGGCGATCAGGGCCTTCATGGTGTTGCCGGTGTCCCAGCCCCAGAAAACGAGATCCGCCTTGTCTGCGTCTCCGGCGTTGGCCTTGGCGTCGTTGCCGCCGTCGCTGCCACCGCAGGCCGTGAGGCTGGCGAGGGTTGCCACTGCTGCTACCGCTGCGAGAGCCTTCTTCATGTTGCGCATGTTCTTTTCCCTTTCTGCCATCCGCTTCGCATGCTGATTGCATGTCGGTCGCATATGTTTCGGAACATCCGCCGCGGAATGCACATGCCGTGCTTTCCACTTGGTGATGTTTGTATGTTCGCGCACTGCCGAACAATACCCCCGTGGTGATATTTGGGCTGGTAGGATGGCTTTGTTTCCTTTCTGATACAACCGTGTACCATTAGCTCCGATGATACACGGTTGTATCAAGGTGTCAAGCAAACCGGTTCGATAGCCCCCCCCTGCAACTGTTGTGCGCTATTGAAGCGCCAACGAAATCATCGGCGTTTCGCACAAACAGAATGACATCGTTTGCACAATAATCTGCGATTGTCCGCGCATCTCAACCAAAAATGGATCGCAAGAAAGCTACCTCACAAGAGAAAACATATAAAGAACATATAAAAAGGAGGTCTGCGAATCGCAAACCTCCCAAAACAACACAGACGACGAAGAGACGGACTCCGCACCGCTCGATGTAAGCCTACAAACTGAGGAACAGCTCGTGAATGCGGGTATCGTCGGTCAGTTCGGGGTGGAACGCCGTAGCGAGAATCTTGCCCTGACGCAAACCGACCACATTGCCGTCGACCGACGTTTCGACCGTGGCCCGCTCGCCAACCTCGGCAACGAACGGTCCGCGAATGAACACCAGAGGGAAATCCTTGAGCACCACCGACATATCCGAAGCCTCGGAAGCCCCCTCCTCACCAGCAGCCGCGGAAATCGCGGAAGAGACAGACTCCCCCGACGCAACCACCACAGCATCCGCATCGTCGGAAGCGCCGAAATCGGCGGACGCAGCAAACGAACCAAGCTGACGGCCGTACGCATTGCGGCGCACGACAGCGTCAAGCGCGCCAAAATAGACGTTCTCGTCGTTATCGAGACAACGAGCGAGCAAAATCATGCCCGCGCAGGTGCCGAATACCGGCTTTCCAGCGGCGATATGCGCGGCGATCGGCTCGAACAAGCCGGTCGAACGCAGCAATTTGCCCTGCGTGGTGCTTTCGCCGCCAGGCAGAATCACGCGGTCGATCGAATCGTCGAAATCCTCGGCGGCACGCAGCAGTTTCCACGGCGCGCCAAGCCGATCCAGCATCGCGGCATGCTCGGCGAACGCACCCTGCACCGCAAGAATGCCGGTCACGCCATGCTGCGCGGAAGCCGCACCTTCGGCAACGTCGGCCGATTCTTCCTTCGAAATGTATTCAACGGCAACAACCATCGGATCTCCTTACCCGAACCATCGCGAATCATGCGAAACGGGCTGCGCGCGGCGCATCGAACAGACATGCCGACAGCCGCGCACAGCGCACAGCGCACGAAATTACAGCGCAATCACTCGCCGCGAGCGGCCATGATGGTTTCGATCTCGTCTTCGTTGATGCCGACCATGGCCTCGCCGAGGTTCTCGGAAAGGCGGGCGAGCAGATCGGCGTCCTGCCAATTGGCGGTGGCCTGCACGATGGCGGCGGCACGCTTGGCCGGGTCTCCGGACTTGAAGATGCCGGAACCGACGAACACGCCTTCGGCACCCAGCTCCATCATGAGCGCGGCATCGGCCGGAGTGGCCACGCCACCGGCGGCGAAGTTGACGACCGGCAGACGGCCGTTGTCGTGCACGTACTTGGCGAGATCGTACGGCACGGCCAGCTGCTTGGCGGCCTCGTACACCTCGTCGTCGCGCAGGGAGACGAGCTCGCGAATCTGCTTGTTCATGGTGCGCATGTGGCGCACGGCCTGGATGACATCGCCCGTGCCCGGCTCGCCCTTGGTGCGGATCATGGACGCGCCCTCGGCGATACGGCGCAGCGCCTCGCCCAGGTTCTTCGCGCCGCACACGAACGGCACGTCGAACTGGTTCTTGTCGATGTGGTACACGTCGTCGGCGGGGCTCAGCACTTCGGATTCGTCGATGTAGTCGATTTCGATGGCCTGCAGAATGCGAGCTTCGGCAACATGACCGATACGAACCTTTGCCATGACCGGAATAGACACGGCTTCCTGAATGCCCCTGATCATGGCCGGATCGCTCATGCGGGAAACGCCGCCGGCAGCACGAATATCGGCCGGAATGCGTTCGAGCGCCATCACCGCGCATGCGCCCGCGTCCTGTGCGATCTTCGCCTGCTCCGGGGTGGTGACGTCCATGATTACGCCACCCTTGAGCATCTGTGCCAGATTCTTGTTCAGTTCGTTCCTGTTGTTGGCCATCGCCAGCCTTTCGTCGAATCGTATTCCGCTCTTCTACAGAGCGGATATCTCTTGACACAGATACTAACGATTTTCCGTTACAAAATCATGTGAAATGAATATTTGCACGTCTCAAAAAGTTGCTTTTCTTAAATTTTGACAATCATTTTCATAATTGTTTCATTTTCTTACGATTTCGATTCCGTCGACGATTCCACG
>SAMEA3387462__coassemble_4895_pt1 | contig 3393 bp, 2 predicted proteins | sample SAMEA3387462__metabat2_low_PE_020 | metagenome-assembled genome bin SAMEA3387462 (sample SAMEA3387462) | Felis catus | biome: Faeces | place: United Kingdom | collected 2012
GCCCCAGGTCGGGGAACAGGTCGCCCATGGACTGGTTGTTATTTTCGCTCATGTTCTTACCTTTGTTTGTAAAGTCTTATTTTCGTTTTCGCGTTGTCTTGCAAGTATTTGCGATTGCCTGCGATTACGCTGCCCGGCTGCCGTTCAGATGTTCGGCAGGGTGCGCGGATCGACGCCTTCCGGCACGATCAGCGTGCCGCGACGGTGGGAGAAGGAGCTGCGCACATGCAACGGCATGCCGAATCGTTGCGCGTATTCCACGCAACGCAATGCCAGCACCTTGGAACCGCAGGACGACATTTCCAGCATCGATTCGTAGTCGATGACGGGAATGCGACGGGCGGTCGGCACGATACGCGGATCGGCGGTGAACACGCCATCGACGTCGGTGTAGATTTCGCAGATGTCGGCGTCCAGCGCCACTGCGAGCGCGACTGCGGAAGTATCGGAACCGCCACGGCCGAGCGTGGTGGCGTCGCCGCCTTCGTTCACGCCTTGGAAACCGGCCACGATCGCCACGGAACCCTTATCCAATGCACGACGCACGCGATCGGGCTTCACGGCCTTGATATGCGCGGTGCCGAACTGCGCGTCGGTCATGAAACCAGCCTGGGAACCGGTGAACGAGTATGCATGAGAACCGGCCGCATGAATCGCCATAGCGAGCAAACTCATCGAAATACGCTCGCCTGCGGTCATCAGCATGTCCATCTCGCGCGCCGGCGGGTTGGAATCGATGCTGAGCGCCTGATCGATCAGGTCGTCGGTGGTGTCTCCCATGGCGGAGACCACGACGGCCACGTCATTGCCGGCGTTCTTCGTTTCGATGATGCGTCGGGCCACGCGCTTGATCGATTCTGGATCGGCTACGGAAGAGCCGCCAAACTTCTGCACGATGAGAGCCACAACTTATCCAATCTTCTTCAACGTATCACCTGCCCGATTCGGCAAGTGAAGCCTATTATAGGAAACATCCATTTTGTCAAGTCCAACCGCGCCCAACATGCGGAACACGTTGCTGGACAGCGGTTGAGTATGAGCTGGGCGCGGGACCGACGGCTCGCGGAGGCCATGCCAGCGGAGCTCATACGGCGCGACGGCCGGCGAGCGCGCGGCCCAGGGTGATCTCGTCGGCGTATTCGAGGTCGCCGCCCACCGGCAGGCCGCTGGCGAGCCTTGTTACCTTGATGTCGGTCTGGCTCAACAGCTGCGAGAGGAAGCTGGTGGTGGCCTCGCCCTCCACGTTCGGGTTGAGCGCGAGGATCACCTCCTTGACTTCGCTGTCCTTAAGCCGTTCAAGGAGCTTCGCGATGTTGAGGTCGCTCGGCTGCACGTTCGCCATCGGGTTGATGACGCCGCCCAGCACATGGTACATGCCTCGGTATTCGCGCGTGCGTTCGATGCTCATCACGTCCTTCGGCTCTTCGACCACGCAGATCACGCTGTGGTCGCGACGCGGATCGGCGCAGACCGGGCATGGGCTGGTTTCGCACACGTTGCCGCAAATGTCACAGAATCGTATTTTCTCTTTGACTTCGGCGATGGCGTCGATCAGCCCCTGTGATTCCTCGTCGGATGCGTTGAGCAGGTAGAAGGCGATGCGTTGCGCGCCTTTCGGCCCGATGCCGGGCAGGTGCGCGAACGCGTCGATCAGTCGTTGGATGGCGCCGTCATAGGCCAGTGCCATGGTTCACCTCTCCTTGGTTTCCATAAGATTCGCGATTATGCAGTGCTTACGATTGCGTTGATTCGTCGATTTTGCTCGGTTTCGCATTTTTGCTTGCGACTGCACCGCCATCAGTCGTCGAGATTCTTCTTCTGCTGCATGTTGCGCGGGTTTTTTGCATCGTCCGGCCCGAAATCCTCGACTTTTTTCACCTCGAACAGTCGGGTCAGATCGTCCACGCTTAACGCGGTTGACGCCCCGATCGACTCGTCGCTCATGGAATATTCGTCATCTTCCGCGGCGACCTGCGGCATTGGCTGCGCCGGCGCGGAGAACTGCTGGCTCCACGGATCGGCATTCGGCTGGCCTTGCTGCGGTGCCGCGTCCTGCCGCGGTGCGCGATGCTGGTGATTGGCGTGCTTCGGAGCCGCCTCAGGTTCCGTTGGAGCATACATGGGATCCACCGGTCCTGCCTGAATCGGCATGGGGTTACCCCAAGGATCGTCGTCCACCGGCGCTTGCTGCGGTACAGGCATCGGTGCCGCCCAAGGATCAACGTTATCGCTGACATCGGGAACAGCCACATGTTTCGCATGTTGTTCCGGCGCTTTCACATCGTTGACGCCGCTTGCGACCACCGATTGCGGTTGCATCGGCTGTGCAGATGCAACCCAAGGGTCATCATCCGGAACAGGCCGTTCCGGATGATGGACTTCCTGCGTCGGGGCCGCCCATGGATCGACTTCCTCGGCTCCACCGGCAGCAGCTCGATGGCCCTCCTCATCGCCGGAATCTCCGGCATTGCCACCGTCTTCGGCGCTCTTCGCGCTTGTGCCGGCCGGCTCCTTGCCGGAGGATTCGAGACCTGCAGCAGTACCAAGATTGGCCGTCAGCAGCGTGGCCGCTTTAAGCTGTTCCTGCACGAGTTGCGCATTGATCTTGCTCTGCTCTTCCGGGCTGAGTTTGCTCCACGGCACCGATTCGGACCCGTCCGCCAGCTTTTTGGCAGGCGCGAGTGTGACGCTCGGTCCGAACGCCTTATGCACTTCGGCGCGGACGATTTTCACCACTTCGGTATTGCCGTCCACCGATTCCTTTGCCACCGCTTTGGCAAACGCGTATTTGCTGAGCGCCTTGTCGAATTTGATCCACAGACGGTCGCCGCTCAGTAGCACGCGAGGCACTTTTTCACGGCTTACGTAACGTTGCACGTCTTCCGGAAGGGCTGCGACCAGCGCATCCCACTTCTGGTCGGGGGTGCGATCGTCATGAATGGGAGCTGGTACGGAAGTTGCGGCAGGCGCAGCGGAAGCGACGGAAGTCGTCGCATTCATCGCCTGCTGCACGTCAGCAAGCACGGAAGCCACGCCGGATGCGACGGCATCGGCAGGATTCGTCGGCGCCACGGACGGCTGCACAGCCGGTTTCACAGGCGCGGAAGGAGCATCAATTGCCGACGCGGAATCCTGTGCCCGAACACCGTCTGCACGTCTCGTCGTACCGCGGCGCGAGCCAGCCATGGATCCACGCAGCGATTCTGCAGCGGCGGAAGCCCCGGAATCGCCAGCAAAATCGGGCATACCGGAAGATGACGCAACGACAGCCGTCCCTTCCTCACGCCCGGCCAACAAGCGCGCGGCAAGCAATTCCAATCGCATGCGCGGCGAAATCGCACCAGTCATATTGGCAAGCGTCGCATTGATCGTGTCAGCCATCTGCGTCAACGC